>Ga0209181_10000532_pt1 | contig 70683 bp, 57 predicted proteins | sample MAT05_FD_187208 | JGI IMG/M metagenome (GOLD analysis project Ga0209181, IMG submission 187208) | Freshwater microbial communities from Lake Fryxell liftoff mats and glacier meltwater in Antarctica - MAT-05 (SPAdes) (version 2) | ecosystem: Environmental > Aquatic > Freshwater > Ice > Liftoff... | reverse complement strand
TGCGCACACTGTCAAAGATCGGCCCCCTCCAAGCAACATCTCGTCGCAACCGGCATAGCGCCGTAGGGAGCCGCACACTATACCAGCCATTTCATGGCCGTCAACACCGCAAGACTCGAACGGATAGGTTGTGCGCAGATCGTGTCTGGAGCGCCGGACGGCGATCCCGATCACGACGCCGGCGGGCCTGTCTGCGTGGTGCACGCGCGGTCAGGATGGAGCGGCAGCGCCGCTTGCGCGGCGTGGCTGGTGCGAAAAGCCCGGGGCACGAGGCATCAGGGTGCTGATTGCAGCGGCGTCGCCTGGGCACTTTCGCAGTCCGGACCGGCGCAGAAGTTAAATACGCGTTAAGGACTTGCGGTCGAGTTCTCGAAAACATGCACAGGTGTTTGACGTTGTTTCTCGGCCCCGGCTACTCTCCGGCAAGTCGTGACGGAAGCCTGCCCTTGGATGCGCCCCAACTGCCCGATTCGCGCGTGATTTCTGCCAGACGGCAATCGGCCCGCCGCCATGCGCAAACCCGGCACTGGCGGTTCTATCGCTCGCGCGGCGATTGGAATTTCATCCAGAACTTTGCGCGCGCGCCGATCCAGTGGCATCGCGAACGCGGAGTACTGGTCACGCTGACCGCGCTGGTTGCGTTTTTGAGCTTTGTGGTGATGCCCGGATGGGCGTCGGTCGCCCGCAACGAGGGCGCGACACAGGGGCTGATCGCGCAGCGAGTCACACTGCCACCCGTACCCTCTGCTGCGGCCTTGGATGCTGGCTCGCCGGCACGCGAGGACTGGTCAGCGCGAGTAGTCCAGCGTGGCCAGACGTTGGGCAGCATCTTCAATGCCGAGGGACTGCCTGCATCGCTGCTGCATCGGATCGTCGAGTCGTCGCGCTTTTCGAACGCGCTGACCCGCATCAAGCCGGGCCAGCGCTTCGAATTCCTCCGTCATCCGGACGCGGCACTGGCGGCAATCCGATTCGACGCGGGCGATACCCGTCAAGTCACCGTGCATCTGGAGGCAGGACAGCTGCGCGAGGAGATCACCGAGCGTCCGCTGCAGCGTCGGGTGATGGTTGCCAACGGTCGGATCGAGCAATCGCTGTTCGCCGCAGGGGACGCAGCGGGCCTGTCGGATGCGACCATCATGCAGATGGCGAACGTGTTCGCCTACGACGTCGACTTTGCGCAGGACCTGCGGCGCGGCGATGAGTTCGCGGTGATCTATGAACAGCTCTATCAGGAAGGCGAGCGCCTGCGCGACGGGGCAATTCTGGGTGCGGTGTTCACCAACCACGGTCGCCGGCACGTGGCGATTCACCATGAACTGGCCGATGGTCGCTCTGACTTCTTCGATGCGGACGGGCGCAGTCTGCGCAAAGCGTTCCTGCGCACACCGGTAGAGTTCAGCCGAATCAGCTCGCGATTCAGCGCGGGCCGCATGCACCCGGTGCTGGGCCGGATGCGCGCTCACCGTGGAGTCGACTATGCAGCGCCTACCGGTACTCCGGTACGTGCTGCCGGCGACGGCAAGGTCCAGTTTCGAGGCTGGCAAGGTGGCTACGGCAACGTGGTGATCGTCGAGCACGGCGGACGCTACACGACGTTGTATGGCCACCTGTCGCGATTTGCATCGGACCTGCGGGTCGGCGGCCGGGTCCGGCAGGGCCAATTGCTCGGCAACGTGGGCATGACCGGGCTGGCTACCGGGCCGCACCTGCACTACGAATTCCGGATCGGTGGCGCGCACCGCGATCCGCTTACCGTCGACCTGCCGAAAGCCGAGCCGCTGAGCGGGCCGGAGTTGCGTAGTTTCCGCAGTACCAGCGCCCCGATGCTCGCGCAGCTTGCGCTGATCGGATCGCGCGACGTCGTCGCGTCGCGCTGAGCGTTCGCGGGGGCGTGTCCACGGATTGCGGACTTTTCGTCGGCCTGATCTCGGGCACCAGCGCCGATGCCATTGATGCAGCGCTGGTCGAGTTCTCGCCGAGCCCCACCGTGGTCGCGACGCGGGCGTTCGCCTACGGACCGGAACTGCGCGGCGAGATCCTCGCCCTGGCGCAAGGCCGGGCTGCCGTTACGCTGGAACATCTGGGTTCTCTGGACGTCCGCATCGGTCAGGCGTTTGGTCAGGCCGCCAATGCCTTGCTTGCAGATGCCGGCCGCAGTGCCCACGAACTGACCGCGATCGGCAGCCACGGGCAAACCGTGCGGCATCGACCGCGATCGACCCCTGCATTCACGCTGCAGCTGGGTGATCCAAGCACGATTGCCGAGCTGACCGGCATCACTACAGTGGCCGATTTTCGGCGTCGTGATGTGGCCGCGGGTGGCGAAGGCGCGCCGCTGGCACCGGGGTTCCACGCTGCAGTGCTGCGTCTTGATGGCGAGCCACGTGCGGTGTTGAACCTCGGCGGTATCGCGAACCTGACCTTGCTGCCCGGCGATCCATCCGAGCCAGTCCGCGGGTTCGACACGGGCCCTGCCAATTGCCTGCTGGATGCATGGATGACACGCCATCTTGGCGGCACCTGCGACAGCGGCGGGAACGCTGCCCGCAGCGGGCGGATGGACGCGGATGCGCTGGCGCGGTGGCTGGACTATCCGTACTTCACCCAGCAGCCGCCCAAGAGCACGGGGCGCGAGGAATTCGACCTCGAATGGCTCGCCGATCGCGGGCCGTTGCCGCACGGCGACGCCGATGTCCTCGCCAGCCTGACCGAGCTGAGTGCGCAGACCATCGCGCGCGCGCTGCAGGCGCACGCGCCCGGCACGCAGCGGCTGATTGCCTGCGGTGGCGGCGTACACAACGGGTTTTTGATGGAGCGCATCGCGGCAGCGGTCGCTCCGCTGCTGCTCGAGACCACGCGTGAGCACGGCATCGACCCCGATTTCGTGGAAGCCTCGCTGTTCGCCTGGCTGGCACGCGAATGCCTGGCTGGGCGAGCGGGCAACCTGCCTGAGGTTACCGGCGCAAGCGGGCCGCGAGTGCTGGGCGCGATCTATCCCGCGTAGCGCCACGCGCGCACTCGCGTGGTGGCGCCATAAGCTGGCCCCATTATTCGAGGTCGAGGAACGAGCGCAGCTGCTCCGAACGGCTTGGATGACGCAGCTTGCGCAACGCCTTGGCCTCTATCTGGCGAATGCGCTCGCGGGTCACGTCGAACTGCTTGCCGACCTCCTCCAGCGTGTGGTCGGTGTTCATGTCGATGCCGAAGCGCATGCGCAGCACCTTGGCCTCGCGCGGCGTAAGACCGGCGAGCACGTCGCGCACGGTCTCCTGCAGGCCGGTGCCAGTGGCCGCCTCGACCGGCGATTCGATGCTGGTGTCCTCGATGAAGTCGCCCAGGTGGGAGTCCTCGTCGTCGCCGATCGGGGTCTCCATGGAGATCGGTTCCTTGGCGATCTTGAGCACCTTGCGGATCTTGTCCTCCGGCATCTCCATCTTCTGCGCCAGTTCTTCGGGCGTAGGCTCCCGGCCCATCTCCTGCAGCATCTGGCGACTGATGCGATTGAGCTTGTTGATCGTCTCGATCATGTGCACCGGGATGCGGATGGTGCGCGCCTGGTCGGCGATCGAGCGCGTGATGGCCTGCCGGATCCACCAGGTGGCATAGGTCGAGAACTTGTAGCCGCGGCGGTACTCGAACTTGTCGACCGCCTTCATCAGGCCGATATTGCCTTCCTGGATCAGGTCGAGGAACTGCAGGCCGCGATTGGTGTATTTCTTGGCAATCGAGATCACCAGACGCAGGTTGGCCTCGACCATTTCCTTCTTGGCCTTGCGCGCCTTGGCCTCGCCGATCGACATCGCGCGGTTGATCTCCTTGATCTCCGGCAATGCCAGAAACAGCACCTTCTCGTGCTGGATCAGACGCTCCTGCTCGGCTTGGATGTCGGCCTTGCATACCTTCATGTGGCCGGCCCACTTGGTCTTCTTGCGACCTTCGTTGTCGCACCAGCGCAGGTTGGTTTCGTTACTCGGGAAGGCCTTCAGGAAGTCCTTGCGCGGCATGCGACCGCGCTTGATCGCGATGTCCATGATCGCGCGCTCGTGGTGGCGCAGCGTGTTGACCACGTCGCGCAGCTTGCGCACCATGCCGTCGATCATGATCGCCGGCAGCTTGAGCTTGAGGAACTCCTCGGCCATCGTGACGCGGACCTTCTGCGTCTTCTTCTCTTCCGGGCCCAACTTCTTGTAGTTCGCCTGGAACTTGCCGTAGTACTCGCGCAACAGCTCCATGCGGCGCTTGACCTCGGCCGGATCCGGTCCGGTATCCACGGCGGTCTCGGCCTCGTCGGCCTCCTCGACCGTGGCCGGCACCGCTGCGACCTCGTCGACCGTTTCGAGCATCGCTTCGGTGATTTGCGGACCTGCCGGCTCGATGTCGGTAAAGCCGGTGAGGAACTCGCTCATGCGCTTCTTGCCGTCGAGATGCTGCTCGTATTCATCGAGCAGGATCTGGATCGACCACGGAAACTGCGCCAACGAGTTCTGGACCTGGTTGAGGCCCTCTTCGATGCGCTTGGCGATCGCGATCTCGCCTTCGCGGGTGAGCAGCTCCACGGTGCCCATCTCGCGCATGTACATGCGCACCGGGTCGGTGGTGCGGCCGGTTTCTTCGACGGCAGTCAGCACCGCGACTGCTTCTTCGGTGGCGGTATCGTCGTTGTCGGTGGCAGCCGCGGCCTCGTTCATCAGCAACGACTCGGCATCCGGTGCTTCTTCGTGCACCTCGATGCCCATGTCGTTGATCATGGTGATGATGTCTTCCAGCTGCTCGGGATCGACGATATCGTCCGGCAGGTGGTCGTTGACCTCGGCGTATGTCAGATAGCCCTGCTCTTTACCCTTGGTGATGAGCTGCTTGATTTCGGACTGCTGTTGCTGGGTCTGCAGGGGATTGGCGGCCATCAGAAACGATCCTTGGAAAGCGAGACGGGCAGTATAGGCGTGCTGTCAAGGACGCCTAAGCCCTTGCCGGCAATGGAATAATCTTGTGTACTGAAATCGCAATATGGGGCCACTGGACGCAGCCCGCAAGGCAGGCGGACCTTCACTCCAGTGCGCCTGTTGTACTGAAGAACGGGAAAAGCGCACCGATTCCGTCACGGCGGCGTCAATTCGGCAACTGCGCCTGCGTTTGCTCAGGCCTCGAGCCAGAAGGTTACCGGCCCGTCGTTGACCAGATGCACCTGCATGTGGGCGCCAAAACGGCCGCAGGCGACCTCGGAATGGGCGGCGCGCGCTGATTCGAGCAGATGCTCGAACAGGTGCCGACCCAGCTCGGGCGGTGCCGCACTGGTGAAGCTGGGTCGCATGCCCTTGCCGGTGTCGGCAGCCAGGGTGAACTGCGAGACCAGCAACAAACCGCCTGCGACCTCGGCCAACGACCGGTTCATGCGGCCCGCGCCGTCGTCGAACACCCGATAGCCGAGCAGGCGCTCGAGCATGCGGGCGACGCGGGCCTCGTTGTCGTCGGGCTGTATGGCAACCAGAGCCAGCAAGCCGGGGCCAATCGCGCCGATGGTCACCCCGTCGACCTCCACCCGGGCCTGGTTGACGCGCTGAATCAAGGCAATCATGGGGCGGGACCGGTAGCCAGACCATGCTCGATATGTTGCCGCAGATCGGCATCGGCGCAGAAGACCCCGCTGCCGCGTATCATTCGCGGCCCATGCCCCCGCACGTCCGACTCCTGCGCCTGGCGCTCCGCGCAGCTGCGGTGCTTCCTCTGCGCGTGCTGCATGCGCTTGGCGGGCCGGTGGGAACCTTGGCGCGCTGGCTCGGCACGCGCGAGTACCGCGTTGCCAGAACCAATATCGCGCTGTGTTTCCCGGAGCTCGACGCCGATGCGCAGCGCCGGATGATCGACGCCACGCTGGCCGAAACGGGCCGTGCGCTGACCGAACTGGCGTGGATCTGGGGCGGAACCACGCGACGAACGCTGGCAGCGATCCGCGCGGTGCATGGCCGCGAGCATCTTGACGCCGCGCTGGCCGCTGGCCACGGCGTATTGGTGGCCGCACCGCATCTGGGTTGCTGGGAACTGCTGAACCTGTGGCTGTCGAGCATCGGCCCACTGACCATCCTGTATCGCGTGCCGCAGCGGCCCGAATTCGAGCAACTGTTGATCGACGCGCGTACGACCTTGGGCGCCGAAGCGGTGCGCGCGGAAGCAGCCGGGGTGCGGCTGCTTTTCCGGCGCCTGAAGGAGGGCCGGATGGTGGGAATCTTGCCCGACCAGCGGCCCAAGGGTGGCGAAGGCGTCGACGCGCCGTTTTTCGGCCAACCATCAGTGACCATGACGTTGCTGTGTCGGCTGGCGCACAAGACCGGCGCACCGGTGGTATTCGGCTTTGCCGAGCGGCTGCCGCGTGGCGCTGGCTATGTGCTGCACTTCTCACCGGCTGATCCGTCCGTAAGCGGCAACGATCCGGCGACCGCCGCGGCAGCGATGAACGCGGGTATCGAAGCCTGCGTCCGTCGCGTACCCGTCCAGTATCAGTGGACCTACAAGCGGTTCAAGCTCCGCGGCGATGACGGAGCGGGCCCGGCCTACGGCAGGCCGAAGCGAGCATGAAGCGCCGTTCCGAACGGCAGATACGTTGAATCGAATCAAGGTCCACGCGGCGCGCGGGACCGACGGGGATCAGGCCCGCTGTAATCGTCGCAGCAGTACCGCCATCTCGCGTGCTGCCTGGATGTCGCCGTGCGCAGTGGCCGCCGTGATGCCGCGCTCGAAGGCGCTGATCGCAGCATGCGAATCGCCGCTTGCAGCATGTGCGTTGCCCAGCACCTTCCAGGCGGCCGAGTAGTTCGGATCGGCATCGAGCGCGTGCTTGAGCTCCACGATCGCGGCAGTGGCGTCTCCGGCAGCAAACAGGGCGCTTGCCAGCGCGAAGCGCAACATCGGCCCGTCGCGCGGACCACCGCACAGTGCGCGCAAGCGCTCGATCGAAGCTGCGGTCATTCGCGCCAGAACGCGGGGGTGAACAGCACCAGCACGGTGAATATCTCAAGGCGTCCGAGCAGCATGGCGAAGCTGCACAGCCAGACGCCGACATCGCTGACATCGCGGAAGTGCGAGGCCACGACGCCCAATCCCGGGCCGAGGTTGGTGATCGCCGATGCGACGGCGGAGAACGCGCTGAGCAGGTCCAGACCGGTTGTGGCAACCGCCAGGGTCAACACGGTGAAGCACACCACGTAGAGCGTGCAGAAGCCGGTAACCGCTGCCAGTACCGCGCCGGGAACGGTGGTGCCACCCAACTTGACGACAAAGCGTCCGCGTGGATGGATCAGCTGCTGCAGCTCACGCGAGCCTTGCCGGAACAGCAGCAGAATGCGCACCGTCTTCATGCCACCGGTAGTCGAGCCCGAACAGCCCCCTACGAACGCGATCAGGATCAGCAGCAGCGGTGCGAACGCAGGCCAGGAGGCAAAACCCGTAGTCGTGAAGCCAGTGGTGGTGATGCTCGACACCAGATGAAACGCCGCGTGGCGCAGCGAAGCACCGAAGCCGTCGAACACCGCAAACCACCAAAGCACTGCAGTCAGCAGCACGATGCAGCCGACCGTCATCGCAAGGAAGGCCTTGCTCTCGGCGTCGGCAAAGTACGCGCTGCCGCTGGCATTCCGCCAGGCAACGAAGTGCAGGCCGAAACTCAAGCTGCCCACGATCATGAACAGCATCGCGATGCATTCGAGCAACGGGGAATCGAAGTGGCCGAAGCTGGCGTCGTAGGGGCTGAAGCCGCCGGTGGAGACCGTGGCGAATGCATGGCAAACGGCATCGAATGCGGACATGCCACCGATCCAGAATGCCAGTGCGCAGATGATCGTCAGTCCGACGTAGACCAGCCAAAGTGCCTTGGCCGTTTCCGCAATGCGTGGCGTCAAGCGGGTGTCCTTGACAGGACCGGAGGTCTCGGCGCGAAACAGTTGCGAGCCGCCGATGCGCAGCATCGGCAGGATCGCCACGGCCAGAATGACGATGCCCATGCCGCCGATGAACTGCAGGCTCTGACGGTAGAACAGCAGGCTACGCGGCAGTGCATCGAGTCCGACGATGGTAGTCGCGCCGGTCGTAGTCAGCCCGGAAACCGCTTCGAAATACGCATCGGCAAGCCCCAGCTGCGAGGGCCCCAGCATGAACGGAATCGCGCATGCCGCGCTGGCAAGCGCCCAGATCAGCGAGACCACGATGAAGCCGTCGCGCAGACGCAGTTCCTCGCGCCGATTGCGCACCGGCAGCCACAACACCAGTCCCACTGCAAGGCTGGTCACCAGGCTGTTGATGAACACGTTGGTGATGCCGTCGTCGTAGTACAACGACAGCGCGATCGGCGGCAGGCTGATCGCGCCGCTCAACGCGATTACGGCGCCGACGATCCGTTGGACGACGAACAATCGCATGGGTTGCTTCTGCTCGCGCCTAGACCAGCGCTGCGTCGGCGCGGAACAGCAGCTCGACCTTCTTGAGCTGGCGCTTGTCGGTGAGCAGCAGGATCAGGTGATCGTTGGGTTCGATCACCACGTCGTGGTGGGCGATCAGCAATTGTTCCCCACGCACGATCCCCGCGATAGTGGTCGCCGGCGGCAGCTCCAGTTCGTCGATCGCGCGACCGACCACTTTCGAGGTTCTTCGATCGCCGATCGCGACCGCCTCGATCGCCTCGGCCGCGCCACGGCGCAACGAATGTACCCGCACCATGGTGCCTGCCCGGATGTGGGTGAGCAGGGCCGACAGGGTCACCTGCTGTGGACTGATGGCGATGTCGATCAGCCCGCCTTCGACCAGTTCGGCGTAGGCGGGCCGGTTGATCAGGCTCAGCACCCGCTGGCAGCCCAGTCGCTTGGCCAGCATCGCGGACAGGATGTTGGCCTCGTCGTCGTTGGTCAGCGCGCAATAGACATCGGTCTGGTCGATGTTCTCCTCGCGCAGCAGGTCTTCATCGGCGCAGTCGCCGACCAGCACGATCGAGTTCTGCAGGTCCTCGGCCAGGGTCTTGCTGCGCTCGCGCGAACGTTCGAGGATCTTCACGCTGTAGCTGCCCTCCAGGATCTTGGCCAGCGATCGCCCGATGTTGCCGCCGCCGGCAATGAACAGCCGGCGCGCGGGACGCTCGAGCCGACGCAGCTCGCTCATCACCGTGCGGATATCGCGCCGATCGGCAAGGAAGAATACTTCGTCGTCGACCTCGATGACGGTGTTGGCTTCCGGCATCACCGGGCGACCGCCGCGGAAGACGGCAGCCACGCGCGCATCGACCGTCGAGGGCAGGTGGCCTCGCAGGTCCTTGATCGGATGGTTGATCAAGGCGCCGCCCTCGCGCGCGCGCACCGCGACCAGTTGAGCGCGGCCATCGGCGAAGTCGAGTACCTGCAACGCCCCCGGATACTCGATCAGGCGCTGCACATGCCGGCATACCAGTTGCTCGGGACTGATCACCACGTCGATCGACGAGCGGCCGCGACCGATCAGTTCCGGATGGGTCAGGTACTCGGTCTCGCGCACGCGCGCGATCTTGGTTGGCGTGCGGAACATCGCGTCGGCAACCTGGCAGGCGATGATGTTGACCTCGTCGGAATTGGTCACCGCGATCATCAATTCGGTGTCTTCGGCCCCGGCCTGAGTCAACACCGATGGGTGCGAGGCGTGGCCTACGACGGTGCGCAGGTCGATCTTCTCCGACAGCTCGCGCAGTTTCTGGGTGTCGGTATCGACAACCGTGATGTCGTTGTCTTCCGAAGCGAGCGCGCTGGCCACCGAGCTGCCGACCGTACCGGCGCCCAGTATCAGGATCTTCATTGTGCGCAGCACCTGTGCGGCAAGCCAGCAGACATCGACACGCTGCACCAGCGGCGCCCATAAACGACGATGCCCGCGCGAGCGGGCAGCCGGTGCGAAGTCTCGGGCGAGCGCCGCGCCCGCTCAGCTGGCTTGCACACCGCCGTCGCGTCCGGTCGCGCGGATATCGATCGAAAGATCGCGCAGCTTGCGGTACAGGTGGGTGCGCTCCATGCCCGCCATTATAGCCAGCTTTCCCACGCTGCCTTGTGCGAGCTTGAGCAGGTGCAGCAGATAGGCCCGCTCGAACGCATCGCGGGCTTCACGCAGGGGCACGCCATAGTCCATCACGAAGGGCTGACCCGCCATGGCCGCGCGCGGCGCGGCAGGCGCAGCGCCCAGCACCGCATCGACTTCATCGAGCTCCACATCGCCGCCCGCGCCCAGGATCAGCAGGCGCTGCACCAGATTGCGCAGCTCGCGCAGGTTGCCCGGCCACGCGTGTTGGCGCAGCCGATTTTGCGCCGCGGTGGAGAAGCGTCGATACGGCAGGTTGTCGCGCGCGGCGAACTGGTCGGTGAAATACGCCACCAGCTCGGAGACGTCGTCGGGGCGCTCGCGCAGCGGCGGCACCCGCAGCGGCAGCACGTCGAGCTGGTACAGCAGGCCAGGATCGAAGGAGCCCGCGTGCGCTGCAGCAGCGAGGTCCGCGCTGCTTGCCGCGACCACGCGCAGGTCGATCGCGACCGCTGTGGCCGCACCACTGCGGGTGAAGTGGCGGGCTTCGAGAGCCGCCGCAAGGTCGTGCTGCGCGGCGGCTTCCAGTGCTTCGATGCCGTCCAGAAACAGCAGCCCGCCCTGCGCTGCGTCCAGCAGGCCGTACACCACGCCGCGCGCATCCTCGCTGCCGAACAGCGCCGCAGCCGCCTGCGCGCGCGGCAGCGTGCTGGCAGCGACCCGCACGAATGGACCGCTGCGCCGACCGCCGCGTGCATGCAGCCAGCGCGCCAGGGTTTCCTTGCCGGTGCCGGGCTCGCCATGGATCAGCACCGGCGCATCGGCGCCAGCGGCGCGCTCGAGCTGTGCCTTGAGCGCCTGCATTGCGCGGCTGCCGCCGATCGGCTCGGCCGAGACGTGCGGAAGCTGGCGCCGCAGACCCTCGTTCTCGGTGCGCAGGCGGCCGTGCTCGAGTGCGCGCTGCAGGGTCAGCAGCAGCTTGGCCAGCGCGATCGGCTTTTCGACGAAATCGTAGGCGCCAAGACGGGTCGCCTCGACCGCTGTTTCGATGGTGCCGTGCCCGGACATCATCACCACCGGGAACGACAATCCGCCGCGCTCGCTCCACTCGCGCAGCAGCGAAATGCCGTCGAGGTCGGGCATCCAGACGTCGAGCAGGACCAGGTCGGGACGGCGGGCGCGGCGGGCGTCCCGCGCCTGCGCGGCGTTGCCTGCCGTGGTCACGGCAAATCCTGCGTCTTCGAGGATGTCCTTGACCGACTCGCGGATATCCGGTTCGTCGTCGACGACGAGAATGTGGGCGCTGGGCATCGGCACTCGTTGTGGTGTTTTCGCCACAGCATAGCGCCTGCATCGACCAGTGTGGTGGCGCCTGGTTGGGAGCGAACGGCACCGGCTCGCGCAGCTGCGCACCCGAGGCTCAGCCGGGGCGACGCCACGGCGCTCGACGCTGTCACACCCGATCGGCGAATATCGCGGCCAGCCAGAGCCAGTGTCCTCGATGAGCTTCCCGTCCGTTCGCGGCCCGATTCCCCTGTGGTTGCCGACCTGGTTGCTGGTCGCCGGAGTATCCATCTTCCTGCACGGGCCGCTGCCGCTGTATTCCACGCGCACGCTGACTGTTGCATGGGAGATGTGGCACCTCGGCGAATGGCTGATACCGCACCAGAACGGCATGCCCTACAGCCACAAGGCGCCTTTACTGTACTGGCTCATCCACGCAGGCTGGGCGATTGGCGGGGTGTCCGACGTGTGGCCGCGAATCCTCGAAGTGCTGCTGTCGACGGCCAATCTGCTGCTGCTCGCGCAGCTGGCGCGGCAGCTGTTTCCGAATCGACCGCAGGTTGCGCGACTGGCGCCATGGGTGCTGGCCGGACTTTTCTTCTACTTCCTGTTCTCGCTGCAGATCATGTTCGATCTGCTGGTTACCGCCTGCACGCTGCTGTCGCTGATTGGCCTGACACACCGCGATCTGCGCGGTGGCTTCGCGCCGCAGTGGTGGCTGGTCGCAATCGGCATGTGGCTGGGATTGCTGACCAAGGGCCCGGTAGCGCTGCTGCACGTGGCAGCGCCACTGCTGCTCGCTCCGTTATGGCTGGAGGCCGCACGCAGTGCGCCGGCGCGCTGGTATGGCCGGGTTGCGCTCACCCTGGTGGCGGCGCTCGCGCTATTCGCGCTGTGGGTAGTGCCAGTGGCAGTCCTTGGCGGCGAGGCCTATCGGCAAGAACTGCTGTTCACGCAGACGGCCGGCCGGGTCGTGTCCGCCTTCGACCACGCCCGGCCACTATGGTGGTACGTGACAATCGCGCCGCTGCTGCTGTTTCCTTGGCTGTTCTGGCCCGCAACGTGGCGCGGTTTCCGACTGCGAGGGCAAACGGCCGAGCCTGGCCTGCGCTTTCTGCTGGTGTGGCTGCTGCCGACGCTGCTGGCGTTCTCGCTGGTCAGCGCCAAGCAGGCGTACTACCTGTTACCTGAACTGGCTGGCTTTGCGCTGTGGTTGGCTGGTAGCGTCGCCGCGCGCGAGCACCGCGGCGATCGTCGTGCGCATGGATGGCTGCCCGGCGTGCTGCTGCTGCTGACCGGCACGCTGGTGGCGTTGTTGCCAACTCTGGTCGCACGCGGCTACGGCGATTCGGTGTTTTTACTCGACTTCGCGAGCGCCGGCATCGGCTTCGGCCTGGCAATCGCCGCGCTCGGCGGAGTACTGATCTTCTGGCGCGCACGCGATGCCGGGCAGGCCATACCGCGCATCGCTCTCGCCACACTGCTGGCGACCGCTCTGCTGCATGGGCAGTTCGCTGCAAGCCTGTGGCCGCGCTACGACCTGCAGCCGGCAGCCGATCAACTCGCCGCGCTGGCCGCACAAGGCAAGACCCTGGCCAACCGTGGCAAATACGAGGGGCAGTTCAACTTCCTCGCCCGGCTGACTCGCCCGATCGTCGAAATCGACTACGACAACGGACCGCCGTGGGCCGCGCAGCACCCGGATGACATCGTGATCGACTATGTACATATCGAGGTTGCGCGGGACTTTGCCGCGGGCGCGCCGCAGCCGTTGTGGATCGGTGCGTTCCGCTCCGATCAACTGCAGATCTGGCGCGCCGGCGACTGGCTGGCTGCACGTAGTGAACCAGCCCGATAGTCTCTTGTGGTCGGGTCACTGGACGCTGGGGAAGTCAAGGTTGCGACCGCGACAGTACCGATCGGCACGCCATGCACCGACCGGCTTGGCAAGTGCCGCGCCGAGGGCGACACTGCCGGCATGAAATGTTTCGTCTATCGCAGCACGCAGCGCAGCGACGCCTATGTTTTTCTGCGCGAACGCGATGCATTCGGCTTGCTGCCGGCCGAGTTGAGCGCCCGCCTCGGCGCGCTGCTGCTGGTTCTTGAACTCGACCTGAGCGCGGAGCGCACGCTGGCGCGCGCGGATCCGGCGGTAGTGCGGCGCAATCTTGCCGATCAGGGCTTCCATCTGCAGCTGCCTCCCGCTGATCGGATGCCCGGCAGCACGGGATGAGCGATCCGCCGGCCCCTATACTGGCCCGATGCCTCCTGCTTTGACCCGATTGGCACAGCACCTTGCGCGACTGCGCTTCATGCTGCCGGCCCTGGTGCCCGCGGCGGTCGCCAGCGTGATCGATCATCCGGCCGCACTGCTGTTGCTGCTGTTGGCCCAGCCGCTGTATCTGGCGGGTGCGGTGTCGCTGCTGGGCTATGTGCTGGAATCCGACTTCGCGACCCTGGCCCTGCGTCGCGGCGCACCGTTCCTGCTCCTGCTGGTGGGCTACGCGCTGCTGGTGGCGCTGCTGGTGGGCACGCCGCTGATCGGCATTGCGAGCCAGGCCTCGGTGCTCAACGCGGTAGCTCTGTCGGCGGGCGTGTTGCTGGCAACCCTGCTGCTGGTGCGCTGGTGGCCGGCATTCGGGCTGCTGTTCCTGTGGGACGACGCATACCCGGAGGATCAGCGGGGCTCATGGATCATCGCGGCCGTGCGGCGTTGCCTGGCGTTCGCCGGCCATCTGACCCGCGAGCGCGACCCTTGGTTCGGGATCGGACTGCCGGTGGCGCTGGCCCTGCTGACGGTGGTCGCCGGTGCGCTGGCGTTGACCGGCCTGGTGGGCGTGGTGCCCAGCGAGTTGCGCATCGGCGCACTATGGCTGTGGGCACTGCTGGTGTGCCCGCTGGCCCACCTGCTGCTGGCGTTTCGCTGCGAGAAGCTGCTGCTGGATGTCGACGACAGCAGCGCTGTCGATATCGCGGCGGCAGCGACCCTCGCGGTGGCCGCAGCCCCGTCGGTGCCGCTTGCCGCGACCGATCCGGCGACTCGCAACGCACAGGTGCTGGCGGCAGCTGCCGCCAATCAGATGGATCTGGCACTGGATCTGCTGCGCTCCGGCGCCGATCCCGCCGCAGTGCCGGGACCCTACGACCGCGATCAACGCTCGCTGCCGATCATTGCCGCCACTGCGGCGGACTTGCGCCTCTTGCGCGAACTGATCCAGCGCGGCGTCGATCTCAATCGCGCCGTGGCCGGCCTTACGCCGCTGCTGGCAGCGACCCGCGACAGCTACACCGGGCGCCCCGATACCGTAATGACTCTGGTCGCCAATGGCGCCGACACCCGCTGTGCCGATCCCGATGGCAATACGCCGCTGCACTACGCCGCGTTGAGCCGGGAAGCGGGCGTGGCGGCGATCCTGCTGGATGCCGACGCGGATCTCACCGCGAGCAATCGCGAAGGACTCACGCCGCTGGGCGTGGCGTGCGCGGCCGGCAACGAGGTGGTGGTGCGGGTTCTGCTCGAGCGCGGTGCTGCTCCCACACCCGCGCGCGGTGTGCCGGCACTGATTGCAGCGTGCAGCGGCGCGGACGATTTGCCCGGTCTGGTCAAGCTGCTGGTCCGCCACAAGGCCCCGCTCGATGCCACCGATCGTCTCGGCCGCACCGCGCTGCACGCCGCAGCGCTGCACGGTCATGCGGAGATGGCCGATGCGTTGCTGGCCGCGGGCGCTGCGATCGATGCGCGCGACGCCAACGGCGTCACCGCCACCATGGAGGCTGCGCGCGCCGGCGCCAATCGCGTGCTGCAGCGGCTTGTGTTCCGCAAGCCGGCCATCGACCTGGTCGACCAGGGCGGGCGCAGCGCATTGTCGATCTGCTGCGCCTCGCGCAAGGCCGGCGAGGAGACCGCGCGCCTGCTGCTCGCGCTCGGCGCCGATCCATCGATCCTCGGCAACGACGGACGCCGCGCGATCGACCATGCAGTCGCCGGCGGACGTTGGCCGGTGGTCGCCCTGCTCGATCCGGAGTATCCGCTGCCGAATGCGCTGCACGATCCGCAACTGGCGGAAGACATCGGCGCGAGCAGTACCGTCGAGCGTGCCGCCCTGCTGGCCGCAGCGCTGCGCCATGGTCGACACGGCGTGGCCGAGGAAGTGCTCGGGCTGGCGCCGCCGATGGCGGCATCCGAATTGCGCGAGGTGTTGCTGCGTCTGGCCGACGCTGGCGCGCCGCGCGCTGCCTTCGACTGGCTGTTGCTACGCGGACTGTCGCCGGAAGGTGCTGGTCAGACGCCACTGCTGTTCGTGCTGGCACAGCGACGGCCGCTGCCGCTGGACGCGCTGCGTGCCATGCTCGATGCCGGTGCAGCGCCCGCTGGTGGCCACCTGCTGGTGGACCTCATGGCCGATACGGACAGCCCGATCGATGCCATCGAGCCGCTGGCGCTGCTCGCGCTCGAGCGCGGTGCCGATCCGGCGGTTCGCGACGAACAGCGGCGCTCGGTACTGCACCTTGCAGTCGCACGCGGCGCTACGCGCCTGCTGGGCACACTGCTAGCGCGCGGCACCGACCCCAATCTGGTCGATGCGCGCGGGCGCTGCGCGCTGCATGAACTGGCCGGCGTGCCGGAACCCCTCGCGGTGCCGATGGCGATGGCGCTGCTGGTGGCCGGCAGCGATCCGGAGCACGCGTCGGCGGACGGGCATACGCCGGTGGGGGCGGCATTGGCCAGCGGCCGCACGGCGTTGACCCGCTGGCTGTCGTGGAACTCCGGGATGCGCCATCCGGCGCGACCGCTGCGCGGTGCCGATATGGTGGCGGCCGCGCAGATGGGCGATGCGGCCGCAGTCGATCGCCTGCTTGCACTGGGCCTGCCGATCGACGCGCGCGACGCGCAAGGCTGCACGGCGCTGCTGCGCGCTTCTGGCGGGGGCCACCTGGCGCTGGTCGCCAACCTGCTCGATCGCGGCGCCGATCCGTCGCTGTCGGCGAACACTGGCGCGACCAGCCTGTCGGCCGCGATCAGCGCACGCCGCGAAAACGTGGTGCGGATGCTGCTCGAACGCCGCGTCGATGGCGGCCAACGCCTGCCGGGTGGCATCACGCCGTTGATGGTGGCCAGCGCGCTCGGCGCGCCCGCGATCGCCCGCATCCTGCTGGCCCACGGTGCAGATCCCGGCGCGGTCGATGAGCTCGGCAACTCTGCGCTGCACGCAGCCGCGCAGTTTGCGTTCGCCAGTACCGACACCGAACGCTGCCGCGACCTGCTGCGCACCTTGCTGGCTGCGGGCGTGGCGGTCGATTCACGCAACACCGCGGGGCAGTCGCCGCTGCTGCTGTTGCTCGGCGGCAAAGCGGCGGCTGCATCGCCGGCGGGTCAACGCGCCCTGCCCGAGCTCATGCAACTGCTGATCGCCGCCGGTGCGGACCTCGCGGTGCAGGACGAACGCGGGGTGTCGGTGCTGCATGCAGCGGCAATGCACGGCCTGCTGGAGGTCGCACAGAGCCTGTTGCGTGCCGGCGCGGATCCCGCACGGGTCGATCGCCTCGGTCGCAGTGCGCATGAAATCGCGCTGATGCTCGGCTATGCCGATGTCAGCGGCGAGCTGCGCCGTGTGGCCAGTCGGCGCAATCCGCGGTAGCGCAAGCGGCGGCGCCATTTACAATGCGCGCTGGATGAATCCGTGATCGCGCCTGGAGGCCCGATGTCCATCGAATTGTCGGTCGTGGTGCCCTGCTACAACGAAGAACCCACCTTGCGCCGGATCATCGAGGCCATTCGCGCCTCCGGCGTCGAATCGCTGGAGATCATCGTGGTCGACGATGCATCCAGCGACGGCAGCGTTGCACTGCTGGAGGGCGCACTGGCGCCACTGATCGACCGCCTGGTCAAGCATCCGGTCAACCGCGGCAAGGGCGCTGCACTGCGCAGCGGGTTCGCGCACGCACGCGGCGAATACGTGGTGGTGCAGGATGCCGACCTCGAGTACGACCCGCGTGAGTTCGGCAAGCTGCTCGCGCCGATCCGCGACGGCAAGGCGGATGTGGTGTTCGGCAGCCGCTTCATCGGCGGCGAGACCCGTCGCGTGCTGTACTTCTGGCACTTTGTCGCCAACCAGTTCCTGACCCTCGCAACCAACCTGTTCAGCAACCTCAACGTGTCGGATATGGAGACCTGTTACAAGGTCTTCCGGCGCGACCTGATCCAGGGCCTGACCCTGCGCGAAGAGCGCTTCGGATTCGAGCCCGAGGTCACATTGAAGTTGTCGCGGGTGCCCGACATCCGGATCTACGAGGTCGGGATTTCGTACTCCGGGCGCACCTATGCCGAGGGCAAGAAGATCGGCTGGAAAGATGGCGTGCGCGCCCTGTACTGCATTTTCAAGTACGGGCTGCTGCGCGCCGACTGAGGTCGGCTCGGCGACGTTTCCGCACGCGCTGCCATGGCAGCGACCGGAGTGGAGGCAGCAGCGCAGGGTGCGGTCGCCGGCATGCCGGCTGCCACGGCGAGATGCAGCGCTTGGAGCAAGTCTTGTGGCACCGAAGCGCGGCCTGCCATGCGCGCGACAAGTCCTGTGGCTCGGAAACCCGGGATCGAACTGCTGCGAGCCTTTGCAGCGGGAATCGCTGCGCTAGGCAATCCTGCTGCGGGTATGCCCACTGCCGCGCACGACCCACTTGCGGGTGGTCAGCGAGGCCAGTCCCATCGGCCCATACGCGTGCAGCTTGGTCGTCGAGATGCCGATCTCGGCGCCGAGACCGAGCTCGCCGCCATCGTTGAAGCGGCTCGACGCATTGACCATCACTGCCGAGGCATCGACCTCGCGCAGGAAACGTTGCGCTGCCTGCGGATCGCCGGTGGCGATGACCTCGGTGTGCTGCGAGCCGTGCCGCGCGATGTGCGCCAACGCGCCGTGAAGGCCATCGACGACCGCCACCGCCAGGATCAGGTCGAGGTATTCGGCATCCCAGTCGGCAGCGCTCGCCGGTGTTGCGGCCGGCAACCAAGCGAGCGCTGCGGGATCTGCGCGCAGCGCCACGCCGCGCGCGGTCAGCGCAGCGTCGACCAGCGGCAGGAAATCCGCCGCGATTGCAGTATCGACCAGCAAGGTCTCCAGCGCGTTGCACGCAGACGGCCGCGCGCACTTGCCATCGACGAGCAAGCGCTGCGCAAGTGCGAGGTCGGCAGCACGGTCCACATACAGATGGCACACACCCTTGTAATGGCGGATCACCGGCACCCGGCTGACTTCGGCGACGTGGCGAATCAGGCCTTCACCACCACGCGGGATCGCCAGTGCGATGCAGTCGTCGTGGCGCAGCAGTTCGGCGATCGCGGCGCGATCGGGCACCGGCACCAGTGCGGCACAGGCGCTCGGCAGCCCGTGTGCGGCGAGCGCACTGGCGATCGCGGCGGCCAGCGCGTGATTGCTGCGCGTAGCTTCCGAGCCGCCGCGCAGCAGTGCTGCGTTGCCCGACTTAAGACACAGCACGGCGGCATCCACCGTCACGTTCGGACGCGATTCGTAGATCATCGCGATCACGCCCAGCGGCACGCTGACGCGACCGATCTCCAATCCGTCGGCGCGCGGGGCCTGCCATTCGACAACCCCCAGCGGATCGGGCAGGGATGCCACCTCGCGCACCGCGCGCACGATGTCGTCGAGACGCCCGGCATCCAGACGCAAGCGATCCAGCAGCGCGCTGCCGAGCCCGGCGCTGGCGGCAGCGTCCACATCCTGCGCATTGGCCGCGAGGATCGTGTCCGCTGCGCGCTCGATCGCCGCGGCGATGGATTCCAGCAGCGCGGTGCGGCGCGCGCCGTCGAGCAGCGCCAGCACGCGCGCCGCAGCGGCGGCCTGCGCGGCTGCTTCACGCAACAGCGCGGCCTGCGGATGACTCACAGCAGCACCAGATCGTCGCGATGGATCGCGGTCTCGGGCCCGTCGTAGCCGAGGACCTGCGCGATACCTGCGCTGGGCCGACCGGCGATCCGCTTGAGCTCGACCGCGTCGTACTGCGCGATGCCCTTGGCGAAAGCGCTGCCGCCCTCGCCTTCGAACACCTCGACTGCGTCGCCCGCGCGAAAGCTGCCGGCGACATCGATCACGCCGGCTGGCAGCAGGGACGCACCGCGGGTGCGCAGCGCGCGCGCAGCGCCCGCGTCGACCACGACCCGGCCCTGGCTTGCCAGCGCGTGGCGCATCCAGTGGTCCTTGGCGCTGAGCTGGCTGCCGGCGGCATCGAACAGGGTGCCGCGGCACTCGCCGTGCACGATGGCCTGCAGCACTTGGGCATCGCGCCCGTTGGCGATGACGCTGGGAATGCCGCGTGCACTGGCCTTGGCGGCGGCTTCGAGTTTGGTGCGCATACCGCCGGTGCCGACTGCGGAACCTGCGCCACCGGCCAGCGCCATGACGCCCGCGTCGACCTGCGCGACATGCGCCAGCAGCGGCGCGTCCGGCACGCGGCGTGGATCGGCCGCATACAGCCCGTCGACATCGGACAGCATCAGCAGCAGGTCGGCCTCGATCAGCACCGCGACGTGCGCGGCCAGATTGTCGTTGTCGCCGACGCGCAGCTCGTCGACGGCAACCGAATCGTTTTCGTTGACGATCGGCAGCGCCTGCAACCGCAGCAGTTCGCGCAGGGTGTTCTTGGCGTTGACGAAGCGGCGCCGGTTCTGCAGGTCGTCGTAGCCCAGCAGGACCTGCGCGCAGGGAAAGTCGAACAGCCGCGACCACGCCTCGAACATGCGCGGCTGGCCGAGTGCTGCCAGCGCCTGCTTGGCTGGAATACCGAGCGGTTCAGCCTGACCGAGCAGCGCGCGTCCGGCCGCTACCGCACCCGAGGACACCAGCACCACCTCGCGACCCTGGCCACGCGCATCGATCACCAGTCGCGCAATGCCGAGCAGATAGCGCGTCGACAGCCGCCGGCCTTCCGGCGCGATGAGATTGCTGCCCACCTTGATCACGGCGCGCTTCCACGGCGGCAGCGGGCGGAACTGCGGTGGCGAGATGGGCGACATCGATACGCTCGGCGGCAGGCCTTGCAGATTAGCGCAGCGGCGCGCGAGTCGGGATTCGGAACGCCGCCCGGATACCTACGACGCCGGCGGATACTCCGGCTTCATCTCACGCGCGAGCAGGATACGCAAACCTTCCTGCGGCGTGATCTGTTCGGCCAGCACGCGCTGCACCTGTTCGCTGATCGGCAACTCCACGTCGTGACGCCGTGCCAGCGTCATTACCTGGTTGACGGTCTGCACCGATTCCACCACCTGCCCGATATCGGCCACGGCCTGGGTCAGCGACGTACCGCGCCCGAGCGCCAGGCCCAGCCTGCGGTTGCGCGACAGATCACCGGTACAGGTCAGAACCAGGTCGCCGACACCGGCCAGGCCCATGATGGTCACCGGTTCGCCGCCGAGGGCCGCGGTCAGGCGCAGCATTTCGTTCAGCCCGCGGGTGATCAGTCCCGCACGCGCGTTGAAGCCCAGCTGCATGCCGTCGGCAACACCAGTCGCCACCGCCAACACGTTCTTCATCGCACCGCCCAGTTCAGCACCGATCACATCGCCGCCGGTGTAGGCGCGGAAGTGCGAGCTGTGCAGCAACTCGGCCACGCGGGCGGCGAAATCGGCATCATCGGAATGCACGGTGACCGCGGTCGGCAGCCCGAGCGCAACCTCCTTGGCGAAGGAGGGCCCGGTGATAACTGCCAGCCGGGTGCCGGCGGGCAGCATGCTGGCGGCCACTTCGTGCAGGAAATGGCCGGACTCCGGGTCGAAACCCTTGGTCGCCCACGCCACGCCGACGCCATCGGGCTTGCACCGCGCGACCTGCGCGATCATCGCCGCGAACGCATGGCTGGGGGTCACGATCAGGATCAGGTCGGTGTCGACCAGCGCGGCTGCGAGGTCGGCGGTGACCACCAGGCCGACGGGGAACACCGCATCCGGCAGATAGCGCGCATTGCGCCGCTCGCGCGCCATGGCCGCGACCAGCGCTGGATCGCGGCCCCACAGCGTGACCTGCGCGCCATTGCGCGATAGCAGCATCGCCAGCGCGCTGCCCCAGGAGCCCGCGCCAAGCACCGCGATTCGGGTTGCCGTGCTCATGCGTGCAAGACGGGGACTGCCGCGGGTGTCACGCGGCGATCCGCCCGTTCAGGCGTTGGCGACGGCGCCTTCGCCCTCGGCGCGCCGACGGGCCTGTTCGACATACATCTGCTCGAAGTTGATCGGCTGCAGATTGAACGGCGGGAAACCACCGTCGAGGATCATGTTGCCGATCGCCTGGCGCGCATACGGATACAGGGTATGCGGGCAGTAGGTCGCCAGCACCTGCTGCAGGTCGTTGGGCGGGAAGCCGACCAGACCGAACACGCCCGCCTGCTGCACTTCCGCGAGGTATGCGGTCTTGTCGCCGACCTTGCAGGTTACGGTCACGGTCAGCACGACTTCGTACAGATTCTCGGCGAAATTCGCGACTTTCTGGGTCAGATTGAGCTGCACCTGCGGCGCGGCCTGTTCCTGGAAGATCTGCGGCGCGTTCGGCACCTCGAAGGAGGAGTCCTTCACGTACAGCTTCTGGATGGTCAGGGTCGCCTCGGCGGCGGCCGCGCCGTTGGCGGCGGTATTGTTCTCGGCCATGGGTCGATCTCGGGCTGGAAGTAAAAAGGGCGCGGAGTATCCCACGCCGGCGTCACCGGCGCGACCGCTGCGGCAACCGGTCCTCAAGCGCGCCCTGCGTTGACCTCGCGCAACATTGGCGTGCCGGCGGCGGCGCATACTGCAGCGGCATCCATGGCCACCCGGGAGTACGCCCATGTACAAGCGCATCCTGCTGCCGACCGACGGCTCCGAGCTGGCCCTGAGTGCGGCCCGGTATGGACTGAAACTGGCCAAAGCCACTGGTGCGAGTGTGCTCGCCCTGTATGCCTCGCCGCCGTTCGAAACGCCGGCCGGTTTCGAATTCGTGCCGGCACCGCTGTTGCCGGTGGATGTCTACGAGCAAAGCAGCAAAGCGACGGCGCACAGATACCTCGCGCTGATCGAGCAGGCCGCGGAAAAAGCCGGCGTGCCGTGCAAGCTCAAGCACGTACGTAGCCTGTCGCCGGCCGATGCCATCGTGGCCACCGCCGACACCGACAAGTGCGATCTGATCGTGATCGGCTCGCACGGTCGCGGCAGTTTCCGCGCGCTGCTGCTGGGCTCGGTCACCGCGCGTGTGCTCGCCCTGTGCGCGGTGCCGGTGCTGGTGCACCGGCAGGCGGCGAAGAACAAACGCGGCTGAGCAGAATCGCTCAGCGACAGGCGATGGGCAGCTGCCTGTCCGCGATCAGGGTGTAGTCCGACGCATCCCCGTTGGCGATGTCGTCGGCGCCGGCGGGCGGCGCGGCATTGCCGCAGCGCCAGACGACCTGGCCCGAACTGGTCCGATAGGGCTCCAGACCGAGCGTCCTGCCGTCGGTGGTCCGGGTCAGTACCAGCACGCCTTGCACCAGCGACAGCGTCGCACCCGCCACCTCGCCCGGTACACCCAGTTCGTCGAAGGATTCCGGCAGGCGGTCGTTGGACAGCACGAACTCGGTGATCGCCAGCTTCGCGCTGCTCGCGCCGCTGAGCATTTCGGCGACCCTGGCGCGGTCGCTGTAGTCGGAATAGGCCGGGATCGCGATCGCCAGCAGGATCCCGAGAACGGGCACGGCGACCAACGGCAGCAAGATCAGCGCAATGGCCCAGCCGGGCAGGTCGCGCGCACCGGGCTCGCGGTTGAGCACCAGCGTGCCGGCCAGCATGTCGTGCAGGCCCTGCTTGCGCTGAGTCAATGCCGCCATCAGGTAGCCGACCAGCAGGATCAGGGTGCTGAGGATCTTGCCGAAGTAGCGGCCGCTTGCGCGGCCGAAGCCGATGCGCTCGCCATTGAGGTCGGTCACCACGATGCCGACCACACGCTTGCCGATGGCGCCTTGGCCGCTGGAGCTCTCCATCAGGGCGAAGTACAGCCAGCCGAGGAAAAGGCCCAAGAGGATGGTGAACCACCCGAAGCCCGAGCCAGAGCCGCCGCCCAAGGCGAGCATCACGCCAATCGCAAAACCGATGCCCAGCGAGACCGGAACCAGAACCAGGCAGTCGACGATCAATGCCAGCGCCCGCTTCCAGAACCCGGCCGGACGTTGCTCGCCTGCGGCATGGGATTGCGCAACAGGGGCACGGGATACCGCTGCAGGCCGCGCGACCGCGACCGCCGCTGGTGCTGCTAGTGCTGCCGCCACCGGCGCTTGACCCGCAGGCCGCGCTGCTGGAGCCACTCCGGGAACCTGCCCCAGCGGCATCCAGCCCGGCGCACCCTCGTACCAGGCCAGGTCGGTCACCACGATATTGCCGCTGGCCAGGTACTGACGCACCTCGTCGAGCGAATACGGCCCGAAGTTCTGGCCGTCGCGATTGATATGGATCTGCATGAAGCCCCCGGCGATCCGGCGCGCCCCGCGCCGCGGCTGTCAGTCTATGCGAATCGGATGCGGCGCATCACGCCTTGCCGCGGGTCAGCGGCAGATCGGCACCCGACCACGCCTGCATGCCGCCGTCGAGCCAATAGACCTTGGAAAACCCGGCCTTTGACAGTCGCTCGCACGCACCGGTGGAGGTCTGGCCGGTCTTGCACACCAGCGCGACCGGCAGGTCCCGGACCTTGGCAAGATCCTTCTGCTCCGGATCGAACTGGCTCATCGGCACGTGTTTGGCGCCGATGATATGGCCGGCCTGGTAGTCGGCGATCGCGGAGACATCCACCACCAGCGCGTTGTCGCGATTGATCAACTGGGTCAGCTGACCGGGACTGATCGCCTTGTACTTGCGGGTCAGGCGGCCGACTTCTCCGGCCACCAGCATCACCAGCAGGACGACGAATACCGCCACCAGGATGAGATTGCCCTGCACGAAATCGGGCAGGCGTTGCAGAAACTGGTCCATGGGGCGATCCGGGCAAAGGGTCGCACATTATCCGCGTACCGCGGCGATCGCGCCATGCGCAGCATGATCCGGCCGCTGCCGGCAGCGATCAGCCAACCGCTTCAGGCGGTGCCTGGCCTGGCTCGATGAGCGTTCGCGCAGCCACCAACGCGTGCGCGAAATCCGGCACCTCGGCGGCGATCGCGGGATGGCCCAAGGTCAGCATCTGCTCGAGCACGGCGCGCGGCTGCGCCTGCAGTCCGGACACGATCACCCGGATGCCCAGTTTGTGCGCACGGTCGAGGAATCCTGCCAACGCCGCGACACCCGAGGCATCCACCAGCGGTACCAGTCGCATGCGCAGGATGAACACCTTGGGCGGGCTGAAGAACTGGTCGAGCAGCTCGTCGAGCCGATTGGCGACGGCGAAGAACAGCGGACCGGATACCCGGAAGGCCTCCACGCCAGGCGGCAACTGCGCGCGCATCGCCGGCCGCGTGGGAACACTGACGTCCTCGTCATCGGCGTCGGCGTCGGCGTCCACATGCTGGTCCACCGCCACCACCTCGGCCATGCGATGCATGAACAGGAACGCGGCCATCACCACACCGACCTCGATCGCGATCGTCAGGTCGAAAGCGACCGTCAGCACGAAGGTGACCCACAGCACCACGCGATCGCCGATCGGCCCGCGCATCAGGTGCCGGATCGATTCGATCTCGGCCATGTTCCAGGCCACGATCAGCAGCACACCGGCCAATGCGGCCAGCGGCACGTACGCCATGGCTGGTGCCAGCAGCAGCATGAAGCCGAGAATGAACAGCGCGTGCAGCATGCCGGCCACGGGTGTGCGGCCGCCAGCGCGGATGTTGGTCGCCGTGCGCGCGATCGCGCCGGTCGCCGGCAGCCCGCCGAACAGCGCCGATGCGCAGTTGGCCACGCCCTGCGCGACCAGCTCGCAGTTCGAACGATGGCGCCCACCGGTCATGCCATCGGCCACCACTGCCGAAAGCAGCGACTCGACCGCGGCGAGGAACGCAATGGTGAAGGCGCTCGGCAGCAGCTCGAGGGTGCGCTCGAAGGGAATGTGCGGAAAGGCGAACACCGGCAAGTCGGCAGGAATGCCCTGCGGAAAGCGCTGCGCGAGCGTCTCGACCGGGATGCCGGACACCGCCACGAATACGCTCGCACCCACTACCGCGACCAGCATCGACGGTGAGGTCGGCTTCCAGCGTCGCATCAGCACGATCACCACGATGCATCCAGCCGCGACCGCTGGTGCCCAGGCGTTGAAGCTCGGCAGGCTCGACCACAGCGCCTGCCAGCGCGCGAAGAACTCCGCCGGCACCTTGTCCAGCCCCAGTCCCAGCAGGTCCTTGACCTGCGAGCTGAAAATGCTCACCGCGATGCCGGCGGTAAAGCCGGTGATGACCGGCTTGGGCATGTACTTCATCAGCGTGCCCAGGCGCAGCACGCCCGCGCCGATCAGCAGCAATCCGGCCAGCAGCGTGCACAGCATCAACCCGCCATAGCCGAAGCGTTCGATCACCACGAACACCACCGGAATGAACGCAGCGGTTGGCCCGCCGATCTGCACTCGCGAGCCACCGAGGAAAGAGATCAGGAATCCGGCGATGATCGCCGTGTGCAGGCCTTTTTCCGGCGTGGTGCCGCTGGCGATCGCCAGCGCCATCGCCAGCGGCAGCGCGACGATCGCTACCGTGAGCCCGGCGAGCAGATCGGCGCGAAAGTCGCCCCAGCGGTAGCCATGCACCAGCACGGTGTACAGCTTGGGGACATACCTCTGCCACGGTGGTGCAGGGCTGCGGGCGTGCATCATGCGCTGCTGCGGGGAGTGTTCAATGTACTCCCGCAGTGGTCTGCCGCGATTGATCGCGGTCAACCCGGGTCGGCCCCAGCGCAGTGCGATGACGACATCGGTCGATGTGCTCGCCCCGGCAATGGCCTCGTGCAGCGCGCGCTGCCCATGCTGCGGTGCCGCACGTGTGGCTGCGGGGTCGGGTTAGGCTAGGCCATCTGGGCTACGGTCATTTTCCTTGGCACTGCGCGCACTCAGCGGTCTCGACGCGGGCTTTCTGTACATCGAGACCCCGGAGCAGCCCATGCACGTGGGTAGCCTGACCATCTACGACCCGCCGGCCGATCTGATCGGAAGTTTCGTCGACCATGTGCGCGAGCATCTGCGCTCGCGCCTGCATCTGGCGCCGCTGTTGCACCAGCGCCTGGAGCTCATGCCGCTGGAGCTGGGCCACCCGGTGTGGGTCGAAGCGGGCGATGTGGATCTGGACTGGCATGTGCGCGGACAGCACCTGAAGCGTCCCGGCGCGATGCAGCATCTGGAAGCGGTGGTAGCCGAGCTGCATGCGCAGGCGCTCGATCGCAGCCGCCCGCTGTGGCAGTTCACCGTGATCGAGGGTCTCGCTGGCGGCAAGGTGGCGCTGTACTCGAAGGTCCACCACGCCGCACTCGATGGCGCGGCCGGCGTGCAATTGGCGCATGCGATCATGGACCTGGGCCCGGTGCCGCGCGAGGTGCCCGCGCCGCACCTGGGGCGCGCGTACGCGCCGGGCCGGCGCAAGCTGCTCGGCGCGCTGTTCAGCAATTCGATCGCGCAGTACGCAAAGCTGGCGCGCTCGATGCCCGATGCGGTGCGCGCGGTGGCCGACAGCGCACGCGGCTTGAAGGACAAGCTCGGGCATCTGGGCCAGTTGCGCGAGCAGCTGCTGGCACCGAAGACGCGCTTCAACACGCAGATCAGCGCGCGCCGCGCGTTCGCCACCCTGTCGCTGCCGCTGGAGCAGATCAAGGCGGTGGGCGCTGCCTGCTCAGCGACGGTCAACGACGTGCTGCTGGCAACCGTATCGGGTGCGTTGGTGCGCTACCTGCGGCGGCACAAGGACCTGCCGAAGCGCTCGCTGGTGGCCGCCGTGCCGTTCTCGCTGCGCACGGAAGGCGATGCGCGGATGAGCAACCAGGTGACCATGTTGCCGGCCAGCCTCGTTACCGATGCACGCGATCCCGGCACGCGGCTTGCTGCGATCCACGCTGGCATGGCCCGCCTGAAATCGACCACCGCGAATTTCCGCCAGCTGATCCCCACCGATTTTCCATCGCTGGGTGCGCCGTGGCTGTTCGGCGGCCTGACCCAGCTGTTCCAGCGCACGCGGCTTGCCGATCGCCTGCCGCTGCCGGCGAATCTGGTGGTGTCCAACGTGCCCGGACCACCGGTGCCGCTGTATCTGGCCGGCGCGCGCATGGTCGGCTATTACCCGGTGTCGATCGTGGTGCACGGACTGGCGCTGAACATCACCGTGCACAGCTACGACGGCCGGATGGATTTCGGCATCGTGGCGTGTGCTCAGAGCATGCCGGATCTGCCCGACTTCATCGACGACCTGCGCGAGGCCTTCGACGAGCTGCGCGATGCGGCCGCCGATGCGCTCTCCCCGCGCCGCGCTGCGGCCAAGTCCAAACCCAAAGCCAAACCCAAAGCCAAACCCAACCCCAAAGCCAACCCCAAAGCCAACCCCAAAGCCAAACCCAAGCCCAAGCCCAAGCCAGCCGGCACCGCCGGCGCCACGCGCAAGCCGGCGCGCAAGGCGGCAACCGCCAAGCCCGCGCCGCGTGCGCGCCGTCCGGCCAAGGCGACGCGTCGATGAGCGCGCGCCGCGCGCCACACCGCCCGGTCCTCAATCGCGCCTACGCGGCGCATGAGGAGCTGCGCGCACCCGGTTGGGCCAAGCTGATGCTGGAGGCGCGTGCGCCGGCCGAGTTTACCGCCGGCCTGTTGAGCCTGCTGTTCACCGGCCAGATGCCGCGCGGCGATGGCCAACCGGTGGTGGTGTTTCCGGGGCTTGCCGCATCGGATACCTCGACCTTGCTGCTGCGCCGGTTCATGCGCCGGCTGGGCTACCCCGGCTACGGCTGGGCGCAGGGCTTCAACGCCGGTCCACGCCACGGCGTGGTGGCCGGATGTCGCGAGCGCCTGCTGGAGATCGCCGACAAGTACGGACGCAAGGTGTCGCTGGTGGGCTGGAGCCTTGGCGGCGTGTATGCGCGCGAAGTCGCCAAACTGCATCCAGACCTGGTGCGCCAGGTCATCACCCTCGGCACGCCCTTCGCCGGGCCGCCGAAGGCGACCAATGCCTACGCGCTGTTCCGCATGCTATCGGGCCACCGCGTGGACGATGCGCGCCTGCTCGCGCATCTGCGCGAACCGCCGCCGGTGCCGTTCACCTCGATCTACTCGCGCTCGGATGGGGTGGTGCATTGGCAGTGCAGCGTGCAGCGCCACGGCCGCCGCTACGAAAACATCGAGATCAACGCCAGCCACTTCGGCATCGGCTTCAATCCAATGGCGCTGTATGCGGTGGCCGACCGCCTCGCGCAGGCCGAAGGTCGCTGGCGGCCGTTCTCGCGTCGCGGCCTGCATGGCGTATTCTTCGGCCAGCCACAGGCCGATTGAGTACCGCGCGCCACGCGCGCTCCGGTCGGCGCTCCGCCTATCGGGAAGACCATCCGCGATGCCGCAGGCCCAGCTTCGGGGCATCACCATCGACTACGAGATCAGCGGACCGCCAGACGGCGAACCGCTGCTGTTGATCATGGGCCTGGGGATGCAGCGCGTGGCCTGGCCGCAGGGTCTGATCGAGCAGCTCGTGGAGCGCGGATTTCGCGTGATCACCTTCGACAACCGCGATGTCGGCTTGTCGGCCCGATACGATCATGCCGGGGTGCCCAGCATGGTCAGGATCGCCGCGCTGCGCCTGATCGGCGCCCGCGCCGCACTGCCCTATACGCTATCCGATATTGCCGACGACGCGGCCGCGCTGCTCGATCATCTGGGCGTAGCGAGCACGCATGTGGCCGGCATCTCGATGGGCGGGATGATCGCGCAGCATCTGGCCGCGCGACACCCGCAGCGGGTGCGCAGCCTGACCTTGCTTGCCACCACCAGCGGTCGGCTCGGCCTGCCGTTGCCGCGCGCGAAGGTGTTGCGTGTCGCGCGTAGCCGTCCGCTCGGCGCGCACACCCCCGAGCAGGCGGCCGACTATGCGGTGCGCCTGTTCACCGCGATCGGCAGTCCGCGCTATCCGACCGCACCGGCCATCCTGCACGCGCAGGCGTTGGCGGCAGCGCGGCGCGCGCCGGCCGGCGCCGGGGTATTGCGCCAGTTCGCCGCGGTGCTTGCCGATGGCGATCGCGGGCCGCTGCTGCGCCAGTTGCGCATGCCCGCCCAGGTACTGCACGGCGACGCCGACCCGATGCTGCCGATCGCGCACGGCCACGAGCTGGCGCGCCGGCTGCCCGGCGCGCGCTTTGCCCGCCTCGAAGGCTGGGGCCACGACCTGCCAGCCCCGCTGTGGCCGGTGTTCACCGCGCACATCGAGGCGCTGGCGCAGCAGCGACCGATCTGATCGGCCGCATCGAGGCGTGAGCGCAAGCCTGTTCGATCGGCGCCAAGTCTGCGACAGTCGCAGGCAGGGCGCGCACGCTGGCGAGAGGACAAGGCATGGGTGTCGGTCGTTTGCTGTTTCGCAGCGTGCTGCTGGTGGCGATCCCGATCGCGTTGGCGGTGCTGGTGGTCAAGTGGCGGGTAGCGGTCACGCTGGACGGCTGGATCGAACAGGTGCAGCCCTTCGCGCAGATCAGCCGTGGCAGCAGCTTCGTCGGTCTCGACGGCACGATCGGCGTCGATCGGCTCGCGATTACCGCCAACCAGACCGGCATCGGCACGGTGCGAGCGAACCGGGTGACCCTGCATACCCCCGGTTTGTGGTGGCTGCTGCGCAACGGCGTGCTTGGCGGCGACGAGCCGCCGCAGCAGTTCGGGGTCAGCATCGACGGTCTCGATACCAGTCTGCTGGAAGTCGGCCGCGATCAGCCGACGCTGGTCGGTGAACTCAGCGGTGCGCCTTTCGACCATGCCGGCTGTCAGGACGACGCATTCGTCGAGGGCGAATTGCTCGCCCTGGGTGTACCGCGCGCAGCGCCGCGCATCTACGCGCGCTATGCGATCGGCAGCGACGGCGCGATGCGCGTCTATAGCGGGATCGAACGTGCGGGTTCTGCCACCTCCGATATCACCCTGCTGGTGCGTCTGGCAGGATCGGCCACGCCCACGGCCGCAGCCCTGATGGGGGCGAGCTTCGAGGGCGTCAAGCTGTCGTTGCGCGACGACGGATTTGTTGTCGCGCGCAACCGCGCTTGCGCCGAGCGCCTGCAGATCAGCCAAGCCGACTTCATCGTTGCCCACGTAGCGATGGCGCAGCGCATGGCGCGCGCGCTCGGCGTAGCCCCGGATCCGGTGTGGTGGGACGAGTACGCGCGCTTCGCCAGTACCGGCGGCAGCCTCGATCTGATCGGCACCCCGCAGCGCCCGCTGCCGATGATGGCGCTGCAGAACGCGTTCGGGCCCAGTGGCCTGGTGTTCAACTGGCAGGTCAGCCGCGACGGCGGCAGCGCGCGGCGCACCGAGATCGCCAGCATCGCGCCGCAGCCGCTGGATGGCGGCAAGCCGCGCACTCTGGCAGCGCAAGTGCAGGCCGAAATGGATGCCGAACGCGCGCTGCGCGCGGGCGCGGCCAGCGTCGCTGCAGTGCCACCGACGGTGGCACCCGACAGCGCCGCCGGCAGCGAGCCGGCAGCCGTGCCCGCTGCAACCGTACCCGCAGTGCCGATCAAGATCGGCGCATGGACCACGATCGACTACGCCAGCCTCGCCGAACGCAGCGGCAGCACGCTGCAGGTCGAAACCGTCAACGGCAGCCGCCGCGAGGGCGTTCTGGAGCAATGGAACCCGGCTGGCATGGTGCTGCGCCTGGGTCCGAACGAGGGCGGGATTGCGCTGTCGCTGGCGCCGCGCGATCTGCGCAGCATGCGCATCCGCGAGCCATAGCCGACGCACCATGCCAGCGCGCGCTTGCGCGGGCACGGCGCACCGTAGCGCTCAGCCGAGTTTCTTCAACCAGCGCAGCAGCGGCGCCCAATCGTCCTGGTGGCTACGCACGCTCTCCGAGCCGTAGTCGAAGATGCTCTTGCCCAGCCCGCTGAGCACCACGTAGCCGGTCGAATCGCGCAGCTGTGCCACGACCGGAAACGGCAGGTCCTTCATCGCCAGCAAGTGCTCCTGCGAATTGCTGGTCCACGGCTTGAGGCGATTGGCCACCACCGCCACCGGAATCTTGCCGCGCTTGATCCGCGGCAGCTGCGCGATCTCGGCCAGGAACGCCGCACTGGCCTCCAGATCGAACACCGAGGGCAGTACCGGCACCACCAGCGCATCGACATCTTCGAGCAGCTCGTCGACCTCGGCGGCGCGAATGCCGGCGGCGGTATCGACGATCACTCGCTGGGTGTCGGTCGGCAGCTTGCTGGCCCAGCCGCGTCGCGCGCCTTCGATGCCGAGCACGCCGGGCACGCTGTCGGGTCGTCGCTGGCACCAGTGGAAGCTCGAACCCTGGCGATCGGCATCGATGATCGCGGTGTTCTTGCCCGCCTGCGCATAGTGCGCCGCGAGATTGGTCGACACGGTCGATTTGCCGCAGCCACCCTTCGAACTGGCCACCAGGATCTTGAGCATGCGCACTCCCCCATTTGGACCGGATCGCTCCGGCGCACCCCCGTGCTGGCGGGTCTTGTCGAAAGGCTACACCGATCAACCAGTTGGAGCCAAACCTGCCGGGAATCGCTGACCAGGTCCCGAATGCCCCGTTGGCCCGTCGGATGGTTGCGACAAGGCGGTCGACGCAGGGCTTGGTGGTTCGAGTGCCAAGGCGAACCGATGCGGGCGCAGGCAGCGCCGATTCAACGGTCAGTATCGCGCTTCGGCACGTGCGCTTCGGGGTTTCGGTGGCGCGTACGGCTACGACTGCTCGCGCAATCGCACGGCAGCCGCGATCGGCGTAACCACGCCACCCTGGCGCGCTGCGAACTGGCGCTCGATGAAATCCAGCAGCGGCTGCCAGTCGGCGCGGTGCTCGCGTGCGGCGGCCGAATGGTCGTCGAACAGCGAGCGGCCTTCGGAAGCCGCGCGCACGTAGATCTGCGAGTCGCGCACCCGCGCCAGTGCGGCCTGGGTCAGGCGCGACAGGGTGGCATCCATCTGGCGCGCCGACACCGTGCGCTCGCGGATGCGGTTGATCACCAGCGCGGTGCGCAGGCTGCCGTTACGGAACTCCGGCAGGCTGCGCAGCTTGTCGATGAAGCCCAGTGTGGCGCGCAGGTCCAGTGCCGACGGCACGATCGGCACCAGCAGCACGTGCGCATTGCGCGAGAGCTGGCCGAGCTCATGCGCACGCATGCCGGCCGGCGTGTCGATCAGCACCACGGCCGCATCGTGCGGAATGCGCAGGGTGAACCCGGCAGCCAGTCCGTGCGAAGGATCGGCACACGAGATGCCCACCACCGGCGGCAGATGCAGCGGTCGTTGCGCGGTCCACGCCATCGACGACTGCTGCGGATCGCAATCGATCAACGCGACCTTGCGCCCGGCTTGCGCCATCGCACCGGCCAAGGTGCTGGTCAGGGTGGTCTTGCCGCAGCCACCCTTGGTATTGGCAATCAGAATCCGCAGCATGCGCCCGTCCGGTGTCGACGCCTGCGCGTCGAAGCAGGCCAGATCATGACCGAAATCGATGGCGTCGTCGTGCCGATGCAGTCACATCGGGGCAGCGGTCGCGAATGTTGACGCGGTGATCGTGACCCTTGGTGCCCCGCGGTCGCAGTGACGCAAACCCTACCGATGGGTGACGCAGTCGCGCCTTTACACACGCGCTGGTGGCCGGTGTACCCGCAACAGCTGCGCGCACCACTTCGCGCAAGACCTACCGGCGTTGCTGCATTCGCTCGGCTTCGCGCTTGGCCAGCGTTGGACTACGCGCCTGCTAGTCGGGCGTTAGCGCCAATGGCATGCCGCGGTCGCGCAACAGGGTGCGCATGGCTTCGACCTCCGACGGGGCGTCGCGCCAGCGGCGGACGAACTCGCGGGCTTGTGCGGGATCCGCCTTGCCTTCGCTGTCGAAACCATCGAGTTCAAGCAGGTTGACCGACTCCATCAGCCAATCGGTTTCTACCCGACGACGTTCGATCGCTGCGCGTTCCGCGTCGTCGCTGGCCATCCGGTAGGCGACACTGGTGCCCACCATGATGCCGACCAGAGTGTCTGCTTCGAGCTAAGCACGTGCAGCGCCTCGGCAGGCTTCGAACCACGCGACTTCGGCAAGCAAATCGGGCCTGCGGGTCTCCGCTGGCGCCGCGAAGGGTGGACTCGCAAAAGCGCCGGCAAAGTAGGCGACCAGCCGCATTAAGTCGATCAACTACTCGCGGTCGAACCCAGCGCGGCGAGTGATGTCGCGCAAGTGGCGCTCGACCAATTGGTCGCGCTCGGGCAATTCAGTGAGGGCCCCGAAGGCATCCGTCCACGCGCGCGCGCTGTCGAGCAAGTAGATGTCGTGGCGCTTGCCCGCCGCCATGCCGCGCAGCGCAGCGCAGCGAGCATGGCCTCGCGATCCTTGGCGCGGTACGCCCGATCGAGAGCCAGCTGTCAGACGGCTGCATTCTCCGGCTCGATCCGCAGCAGGCTGTCGATCGCCGCATCGCGGTCGCACAGCAGCGCGCCGACGCGGCAATCGGTGCCCGCGACCCAAAGCACCCAGGGATCGTCGCTGCCGGCGCGCACCCGGGCGAAGATCGCCTGCGCTTCCGGCAGCCGCGCAGCAGCGGCGGCCTTCTCGTTTGCCGAAGCGTTGTCGGCTTGCGGCATCGACAACAGCATCGCTGTTACGAGCTGCTGGCGCGGATCGCCATCGACTTGCAAGTCACGGCCAAGTCGAAGCTGAAGCTCCTGCCACGCAGCCGCGACTTCAGGATCGGCACGTTGGGATGCGCCGAACACGGTTCCGCCAAACCCGAGCGCCAGCAGTGCCGCGAGCATCGACGTCGCCCAACCCAGCCCTGCCAAATGTGCAATCGATCTGCCGTGCATGGTCGAACCTCCTGTTCGTGTGCCTGCATTCTGAATCGCGAAGCGCCGCGCAACCGTGGCAGAAGTCAGTGCCTTCGACGCCGGTCGCGCATCTGGCCCGGATCAGTACCCCGCCGCCTGCCCGTCCTTGCGCGACTCGCTGGCCCCCGTGTACACGCCGGTCTTCGGATCGCGGCGGATCGCCTGGTAGCCGCCGTAGGGGCCGTTGGCCCAGGTCACCTTGTGACCGCGGTCCATCAGGCCCTGGATGGTGCGATACGGAAATCCGGATTCGAGCTGCACCTCGCCGCCATCGCTCATCGGCAGCGCCTGGCCGGCGGGCTCGGTGGAGCCGTCGTGGTGAATGCGCGGCGCATCGCCGGCTTCCTGCAGGTTCATCCCGAAATCGATCAGGTTGATCACGATCTGCGCGTGTCCCTGCGGCTGCATCGCGCCGCCCATCAGGCCGAAGCTGATCCACGGCGCGCCATCCTTGGTGATGAACGCCGGAATGATGGTGTGGAACGGGCGCTTGCCGGGCGCATAGGTGTTCGCGTGGCCTTCGACCAACACGAACTGCTCGCCGCGATCCTGCAGCATGAAGCCCAGCTTCGGCGGCACCATGCCCGAGCCCATGCCGCGGAAGTTGGACTGGATCAGCGAGACCATCATGCCGTCGCGGTCGGCGGTGGTCAGGTAAATGGTGTCGCCCTCCGACAGCGCCGGATTGCCCGCCTCGACCGTGCGCGCGGCGCGCTGCGGGTCGATCAGCTTGCGCCGCTCATCGGCGTAGTCCTTGCTGATCAGGCGCGCGGTCGGAATCTTCGAGAATTCCGGATCGGCGTAATAGCGCGCACGATCCTCGAAGGCGAGCTTCTTGGCCTCGACGAACAGGTGCACGTAGTCGGTGCTGCCGAAGCCGTAGCCTTTCAGATCGTAGGGCTCGAGCAGGTTCAGGATCTGCAGCGCCGCGATCCCCTGGCCCTGCGGCGGGATCTCCCACACGTCATGGCCGCGATAGTTGGTCGATACCGGATCGACCCAGTTGCCGCGATGCGCGGCAAAATCGGCGGCGGCGAGAAAGCCACCCTGCTGCTTGAAGAAGCGCTCGATGGTGGCCGGGATTTCACCGCGATAGAAACCGTCGCGCCCCTCGCGCGCAATCTTCGCCAGCGTGTCGGCCAGATACGGATTCTTCCAGATGCCGCCATTGCCCGGCGCCTTGCCGTCGATGGTGAAGGTGTCGCGGAAGTTCGGATAGTCCTTGAAGCGATCGACCGACAGCGCCCAGTAGCGGCTGATGATCGGTGCAACCGGATGCCCGTCGCGCGCGTAACCGATCGCCGGTGCCAGCACCTGCGCCATCGGCAGGCGACCGAACTTTTCATGCAGCGCGAACCAGCCGTCGACCGCGCCGGGCACCGTCACCGGCAGCGGGCCGAACGGGGGGATGTCGGTGAGCCCCTTGTCCTTGAAGTACTGCAGGCTCAGCGCCTGCGGCGAGCGGCCGGCGCCGTTGTAGCCGTGTAGCTTGCGGGTCTTCGGATCCCACACGATCGCGAACAGATCGCCGCCGATGCCGTTGCCGGTCGGCTCCATCAGACCGAGCGCGGCATTGGCAGCGATCGCGGCATCGACCGCGCTGCCGCCTTTTTTCAGCACATCGAGCGCAATCTGCGTGGCCAGCGGATGCGAGGTCGCGGCCATGCCGTTGACCGCATGCACCTCGGAGCGGGTGGCGAAAGGCCGATCATCGAAGCGGTCGGCAGCAATGCCGGCGAGCGGCAGCAGCAGGAGCGCGGCAGCGGCAGTGATGGGTCTCATGGCGATTTCCGTACGAGCGAGTGGCGATGGTAGTGCTTGGGGTGATGCAGGGGATGTTCAGTGGTGGGGCGTTGGCGGTTGGTCGCGGCGCGGGTGTGGCGCTTGCAGCGAATGGGGCGAGAACAGGCTCGCGCGTCGCACCGTCATCAACCACACTCCAACGTGATCCTCGCAATGCATCCCGAGCGATCACCGCGATTCTCCAGCGACACCGCGCCGCCGTGCGCCTCGGCCACCTGACGCGCGAGCACCAGGCCGATGCCGGAGCCGCCGGGCTTGGTGGTGAAGAACGGCACGAACAGATTGTCGCTGCCCGCCAGGCCGGGGCCTTCGTCGAGCACTTCGATGGCGACCATCTGGGCTGCGCGCATCCAGCGCAGCGTGATGCTGCCACCGACCGCAGCGGAGGCCTCTGCGGCGTTGCGGACCAGATTGATCAGCGCCTGTTCGACCTGATCGGCGTCGATCTGCAACTCGACGTCGTCGCCGGGCTGCAGGGTGACCGGCACCCGCTGCTCCAGGCGTGCGGCGCGTTCGATGATCTGAACGATGCGCACCGCGCGGCGGGTAGGTGCCGGCATGCGCGCGAGCGTCGTGTAGCCGAGCATGAAGCGATTCAGCGCGGCTGCGCGATCGCCGATTACGTCCAGTCCGGCGCGTGCATCGTCGCGCCAGTCGGCCGGCAGCGGATCGCGGCCGATGAGGGCTGCGAGCGTGGCCGCCATCGACTTGATCGGCGCCAGTGAATTGTTCAGCTCATGGCCGAGTACGCGGATCAGGCGCTGCCAAGCGGCGCGCTCTTCTTCGCGCAGGGCCCGCGAGAGGTCGGTGATGACCAGCAGGTCGTGCGGCAGGCCGCCTTCGCGAAAGCCGGCACGGCGCACGTCGAACGGGCCGGAGCCGCCGGCGAACGCGCGCCGCAGGGTGGTGGCGTTGTTGAGCGCAAGGCAATCGTCGAGTGCCAGCGATTGCGCACTGGCGCCGATCGCAGCCCCGTGGGCTACGCCGAGCAGGCGCTCACCCGCGGGATTGACCAGCCGCAGTCGCTGGCTGCCGTCGAAGGCGAGGATCGCGATGTCGATGGTCTGCAGCACCTTGCTCAGCAGCGCGACGGTTTCTTCGACCTTCAGGCGCTGCTCGCGCAGGGTCTGTGCCAGCGCATTGACTTCCCATACCACCTCGCCGATCGCATCGCCGCGCCGCGCGCGCGAGCCGCGCAGGCTGTAATCGCCCTCGCGCAGGGCCTCGAGCAGGTTCGACACCGTGTACAGCGGGTAGGCGACGTTGCCACGCAGGCGCACGGCCAGCACCAGGGTGGGCAGCAATACGGCAGCAGCGATCGCCAGCGCATCGGCCAGCGACACCTTGAGCGCGTACAGCGCCAAGACCAGCGCAAGCAGCGACGGCAGCGCGACACCCAGCGCGCCGAGCATGATGCGCGACTCGAAAGGCATGCGCTGCGGTCGTGGCGGCATCGGCTGGTTCATGGGCTGTGCGCAATGTAGCGGTGTTGGTGGACCGATGGTGCCGGATCCTACGCGCCCGACAGACCAAACTTCTCCAGCCGCCGGTACAGCGCCTGCCGACTCACGCCCAGCAGGTCGGCGGCACGCTGGATATTGCCCTCGCTGCGCTCCATCGCGCGGCGGATCATGCGCTCTTCCATCTGCTCGAGGGTGAGCTCATCGGCCGCAGCGCTGTCAGCGAGCGCAGGTGCTGCAGCGCTCTCGCCGGTCGGCAGGCTGAAGTCGAGGTCGGCGATCTCGCGGGTGGAGGCCATCAGCACTGCGCGCTCGATGACGTGCGAAAGCTCGCGCACGTTGCCCGGCCACGCGTAGGCCAGCAGGCGCCGCTCGCAGCTGCTGGCCAGCGCCAGATCGGGTTTGCCATAGCGCTGCCCGAAGCGGGCCAGAAAGCGCCGCGCCATCGGTACGATGTCCTCGCCGCGCTCGCGCAGCGGCGGCAGGCGCAGCTCCACGGTGTTCAGGCGAAACAGCAGGTCCTTGCGAAACGCACCGCGCGCGACGTCGCCGGCCAGCTCCGCGTTGGTCGCCGAGACCAGCCGCACGTCGACCCTTTGCGTGCGCGAGGAGCCCAGCCGCTCGAACTCGCCATCCTCGAGCACGCGCAGCAGCTTGGGCTGCTGCGACAGCGGGATGTTGCCGATCTCGTCCAAGAACAGGGTGCCGCCGTCGGCGACCTCGAAACGCCCGAGGCGATCGCTCTTGGCGTCGGTAAAGGCCCCTTTGGTGTGGCCGAACATTTCCGACTCGAACACGGTCTCGGCGATGCCGCCCATGTTGACCTTGATGAAGGCGCGCTCCGCGCGCTGCGAATTGCGATGCAGCAACTGTGCAATCACACCCTTGCCGGTGCCATTCTCGCCGAGGATGAGCACGTTCGCATCCGTTGGTGCGACCCGCCGTAGCATCTCGAGCATGCCCTGCATCGCGCGCGAATCGGCGATGAACTCGCCATCGGTCGCGCCGCGCAGGATCTGGTTCTCGCGGGTCAGGCGCTGCTCGCGACGACCGGCGGCGGCCAGCGCGAGCTGGTTGCGCAACACCGACAGCAGGCGCGTGTTGTCCCACGGCTTTTCGATGAAATCGCTGGCGGATGCCTGCATCGCGCGCACCGCAAGGTCGACCGAACCCCACGCGGTCATCACGACCACCGGCAGCCCCGGATCCAGCGCGCGCAGGCGTGCGAGCAGCTCGAGTCCCTCGGCACCCGAGGTGGTATCGCGGGTGTAGTTCAGATCGATCAGCGCCACCCCGAACTCGCGCGTGCGCGCGGCCTCGAGCGCCGCTTCGGGCTGGTCGACGACCACGCAAGCAAGACCCTCACCCTTGAGCAGCAGGCGCAGGGCTTCCAGCACATCGCGCTGGTCATCGGCGATCAGGATCGGCAGCATGGCGACAGTGTGTGGTGGTGTGCGTTCGGGTGCAAACGCCGCGCTCAGGGGCGCGGCGCCTCGGTCATCCAGCCGTCGGCGAGTTCGACCACGCGCTGCCCACGCGCGGCGTTTTCCGCATTGTGCGTGACCTGCACGATGGTGGTGCCTTCGCGGTTGATCTGAACCAGCAGGTCCATGATCATCTTGCCCTGGCTTGAGTGCAATGCACCCGTGGGCTCGTCGGCGAGCAGCACCTTGGGCCGCGCAATCACCGCGCGCGCCACCGCAACGAGCTGCTGCTGGCCGCCGGAGAGCTGGTTCGGATACAGGTCCTTCTTGCCCACGATCTGGAAGCGGTCGAGGATATCGGCCACGCGCGCCTTGCGCTCGCTCGCAGCGACATCGCGATACGACAGCGGCAGGTCGAGGTTCTCGGCCACGGTGAGGTCATCGATCAGATGATAGTGCTGGAAGATCAAGCCGATCGCTGCGCGCTGCAGTGCCTGGCGCTGCTTGCCGTTGAGCTTGCCGACATCCTGCCCGTCCAGCACGTAGCTGCCTTCGAACTCGCCATCCATCAAGCCGATCACATTGAGCAGGGTGCTCTTGCCCGAGCCCGATGGGCCCATGATGGAAACAAACTCGCCGGCAGCGACGTCGAGGTTGATCTGTCGCAGCACCCACACGCGGCCAGCGGCCAGCGGGTAGGAGCGCTGCACGTTCTTCAGCTCGATCATCGGGGCGTTTCCGCAGTCATGGTTGGATTCGAATCGCTCAATCGTGGCGCAGCGCGACCATCGGATCGACGCGCAGCGCACGCCGCGCCGGCACCAGCGATGCGATGAGCGCCACGCCGCCGAGCACGGTCGCGACCAGCAGCCAGATCCACGGATCGATCTGTACCTGGCCTTGCATGGAGGCCGACAGCAGCAACGCGAACGGCACGCCGAGTGCGAGGCCTGCCGTGAGCCCGATGCCGACTTGCCATGCGCAGCGGCGCAGGATTGTTTTCATCACGTTGCCTGGCGAGGCGCCGAGCGCGCGGCGTACGCCGATCTCGCGCGTGCGCTGCGCCACGGTGAACCCGACCACGCCATACAGGCCGCCGGCGGCCAGCAACAGCGCGATCAAGCCGAAGGCCGCGTAGATCGTCGACAGCAGGCGCTGGCCAAAATTGGCCACCGCGAGGACTTCGTCGTAGGTGCGAACCCAGTACAGCGGCGTATCGGCATCGATCTCGCGCATCACCGCGACCAGCCGCTGCTTGAATGCCGCCGGGTCGCCGCGCGTGCGCAGCGCGATGCTGGCGAACGACGGTGGATTCTGCGCCTGCGGGATCAGCATCACCTGCTCTGGATCGTCGTCGGCGTCCTCCAGCGTCAACGCCTCGGTCACGCCGACCACCGTGACCACGCGACTGGTGGGAGTAAGCGGCGAGAGGCGAAAACGCATGCCGAGCACATCGCGATCGCCCGCATAGCGCTCGACGAACTTGCGATCGACCATCGCCACCGGCTCGCCGTCGGCGCGATCGCGGGAGTCGATCCAGCGTCCGGACAGCAGGCGCGTGCCGTAGGTCGCGGCGAACTGGCTGTCGATGGTGGCCACAGCGACCCCCGGCGCCTCGTCGCTCGGTGCGGCGGCTTCCGGCAGCATGCGTTGGTTGCCGCCCATGATGCCGGGCATCGCGTCGGACACGGTGGCGGCCTCGACCTCAGCTTCGCCGCGCAGGCGCTCGACGAGGCGCTCGAAGAATTGCTGGCGCGCCGCTGCGGTCGGGTACTGCGTGTCGAACAGCCCGATCCGCGCGGTCAGCAGGCGCTCGGTGCGCACGCCGAGGTCGAACTGATTGAGTGCGGTCACCATCTGCACCATCGCCAGTGCGCCAATCAGCAATGCGGCCGACAGCGCGATCTCGACCATCACCAGCGCGCCACCGACGCGCGCAAAGGCGCCGCCGACCATGCCGCGCCCGCCATCGCGCAATGCGCCGGATACGCCCGCAGACAGTTTCAGCGCCGGCCACAGCCCGCTGAGCAGCCCGGTCACGATGGCGGCGAGCACTGCGGCCAGCACCATGCGCAGGTCCAGATCGAAACGCATCCAGGCCGGCGGGCCGCCATCGCCAGCGCCGGTGATGAATGCTTCCACGGTCCATGACACCGCGAACTGCGCGCCGGCCAGCGCCACGACCGCCGCTGCCAGCGACAGCAGCAGGCTGTGGCTGAGCATCTGGAATACGATCCGTGCGCGCGATGCGCCCAGCGCCACACGCACCGCCAACTCCTGTTGCCGCCCCAGATGCCGCGCCAGCATCAGGTTGGCCGCGTTGCCGCACGCGACCAGCAGCACCAGCAAGGTGGCGACGAACATCACGCCCATGATGTTGCGGGTCTGCGCATCGATGAAGTAGTCGCCCAGACTCACCGATGCCGGACGCGCGCTGCGCGACCAGTTCGGCTCTTCGGCGAGCACCGTGCCATGCCATGCCTCGAACACCGCTTGCACTGCCGGCAGCTCCTGCGTCTGGGCAATCCGCAGCAGCATCTGCATCGGGCGGTCGTCGTTGCGCTGCACGGTGGCCGATTCGCGTGCGGCGACCCACAGCGTCGAGATGCGCGGAAACGCGAACGTCGGCGGCATGATTGCGGCCACGGTGGCGGCTTCGCCGTTGATGCGCACCGCGCGCCCGATGATCGCGGGATCGCCCAGATAGCGGGTTTGCCAGACCTCGTAGCCGAGCGCCACACGCAGCGGCGCGCCGGGGGCTGCATCGCTGGCCGCAAATCCGCTGCCGAGGATCGGCACGACACCCAGCACCTCGAACAAGTTCGGGCTTACGAAACTGCCGTCATGGCGCTCGGCACGCTGGCCATCGACCAGGTTCACCGTGCCATCGCTCCAGCCGGCAACCTGCGCCTTGCCCTGCAAGCGCAGCGCCAGCTCGTCCGCATCGCGCTGCGGCACGCTGTCGAGATCTTCGAGATCGCTGCCATCGGTCAGCAGCCCGGCGACGTACAGCTGCTGCGGCTGCGCGAACGGCAACGGGCGCAGCAGCATGCCGTTGAGCAGCGCGACTACGTAAAGCACGGTGCCGAGACCGGCGCTAAGCACCGCGACCACCAGCAGCGACCATGCGGGTCGCGCGAGCAGATCGCGCGCGGCGTTGCGGATTTCGTGCAGCAACAGGTTCATCTTGGGCTCCGAGGGGGATGATGGATCAGCACGGCGCGGTGGTTCATTCGCCGCGCAAGCTGACGGCGGGATCCACTGCTGCCGCCCGGCGCGCCGGCAGCCAGCTGGCAAGCATGGTTGCCGCGGCAACTGCGGCGATCGCCAGCAGATACGCCCACACAAGCTCGTTGCCAAAACCGAACAGCTGCGAGCGCAGCACCGCGAGTGCGGCCCATGCAGCGGCAGCACCCAGCAGAATTCCGATGCCGGCGATGCGCAGCGACGCGGCGAACACGCCGCGTAACAGCACATCCGGCCGCGCGCCGAGCGCCAGCCGCAGCGCGAACTCGGGCACCCGTTGGCGCTGCACGAAGGCGGCCAGCGCATACACGCCGAAGCCGGCCAGCAACAACGCGCACGCAGCGAAGGCGCCAAGCAGTTGGCCAAACAGCGCGGTGGTGCGGGTCTGCTGCGCCAGTTCGTCGCCCAGCGAGAAGGTGCGGGTGAACGCTTCATCCGGCGCTTCGGCGTGGATCGCGCGTTCGATCGCCGCCAGCGCCTGCGCTGGCGGCAGCGCGGAGCGCGCCAGGAAGGTCATGCCCTGCCATGGCGACTGCGCGAACGGCACCAGGATCTCCGGCTGCGGCAACGCACGCGGACCGCTGTTGCGGATATCGGCCATCACGCCGACCACGGTGAACTGGATGCGCGGGCCGGAACCGATCGGCAGACCGACCCGACGTCCGATTGGATCGGCGTCGCCAAAGCTCGCGCGCGCCAGCGACTGGTTGATGATCGCCACCGGCGCGCTGTCGGCACGATCATCGATCCCGATATCGCGGCCGCGCAGCAGCGGGATCTCCAGCGTGTCGAGGTAGCCGGGCGCGACACGGCGCAAGGTGGCCTGATAGTTCTCGGCTTGCGGACGATCCGGCAGCTGCAGATCGATCTCCCAGCTGCCGATCACCGACAGCGGGGCGGCAGTGGTCAGCGCGGCCGCATCGATCCCGGGCTCTGCGCGAAGGCGCTCGAGCACGCTGGCGCCGAAGCGACGCCACTCGTCCATCTCGCCGTCGCGAAACAGCTGTACGGCGTGCGCGTCGTGGTACCGATAGCCAGGGGTTATGCCGTGCAGCGAGTACAGGCTCAGCGCAATGGCGCCGGCGGCAACCAGCGCCACGGTCGACATCGCCACACCCACCATCGGGCCCACGCGCAGTGCGCGACTGCGCGCAGCCAGCACGCGCGCGCCCGTGCTCAAGGCAGCGTCTGGTCGCGCCTGCACACGCGCGCCCAGCAGTGCTGCAAGCACGACGGCTGCGAGGGTCAACAGCAAGGCAGCAAGCATCACCCCGGAATCGATATCGAGGCTCTCGCCGCGCGGCAAGGCTTGTGCGAGCGCGTCGCCGACCAGTTGCAGCCCGGCCTGCGCCACGGCAGTGCCTACCAGCGCACCAAGCAACGCGAGCACGCACAGCTCCATCACGATCACGCGCAGCACCCGCGCCCGCGATGCACCCAGGGCCTGCACCAACGCGTGCACGCGCTGGCGTTGCACCACGCGCGCATGCATCAGCAAGCCGACATTGATGCAGGCGATGCCCAATACCAGCAGTGCGATCGCGAAACAGCCCCACAGCACCCAACGCGTGTCGCCCAGCAGCCGGTCGACGATCGGCGTCAGGCGCGGACGCCACTGCGCATCCGGCTCACCGCGCGCGGACAGAATATCAACCGCGATCTTGTCGAGCTCGGCCTGCGCTTCGGCGCGGTTCGCCTGCGGCGCCAGACGCGCGATGCCGCTCAGGAATCGACCCTGTGTCCACAGCGGCGAATCTTCGCCCACCGCATCGCGCGAGGACAGCGGCAGCCACATGCCGACATCGGTGCTCGGGTAGTCGAAGTCCGCCGGCATCACGCCGACGACTTCGAATTCACCGTAGGCGGTGGCGAAGGTTTTGCCGACGGCGTCTGCGGCGCCGGCGAACATCCGCATCCATTCGCGATGCGACAGCACGGCGAGGTTGGTGGCACTGGCGTAGTGACTGGCATCGAGCGCGCGCCCGAGGATCGGCGTGCTTCCGACAGCGGCGAAGAACTGCTCACTGACACCGAGCACGGTGACTTCGCGCGGCGGTCCCTGCGCAGGCGTCAGCGTCACACCGCTCCAGTTGTGGAAGGCGAACGCTGCAAGGCTGCGCGTACCGGCTGCAATGGTCTGCGCTTCGGCAGTGCTCAATCCACCGTCGGCCGCGAGTGCGGTGTTGTAGCCGTCGACCACCATCAGGCGCTCCGCCTGCGGGTAGGGCAGTGCATCGAGCACCACCGCCTTGAGCACGCTGAACATCGATACCGCACTGGCCAGGCCGAGGGCCAGGATCAGCACGCATGCTGCAGAAAAGCCGGGCGCGTGCAGCAAACCGCGCACGCTGCGCTTGAGATCGTCATGCACGTTGCTCATGGCCGGTTCGCCTCGTTTCCGATCCGCTGGTGCAGAAAACGAACGCCGTGCAGCTTGAGCAGCGCAACGGGCTGAATGCCGGCCATAACAGCGCAGCACGCGCTGCAATAAAAATCGCCGATCAGGGTGTTGAACATTTTGGAAGCTCTCAGGTCGATAGCGATTGCACGTAGCGGATCGTCATTCATTGCGCAGCGCGGTTGCCGGATCGACCGCCAGCACGCGCCGCGCCGGCACCCACGCAGCGAGTGCGGCGGCGATCAGCAACAGCACCACGGCAAGCAGCACGCTCAGCGTCGATTCGGCTGCCGCAGGCTGCGCACTGCCGGTTGCCAACGGTGCAAGCAACAGCGCCAGCGGCACGCCGACCATCACGCCGAGCGCGCACAGCGCCAGACCGTCCCCGAGCACGCGCCGCGCCAGCGCCGCGGGCGCCGCGCCGATGGCCACGCGCAGCGCCAGTTCCGGGCCGCGCTGGGCGACCAGTTGCCCGACCACGCCGGCCACACCGACCGCTGCCAGCAGCAGACTGGCGATCGCGAACAGCGCGAACACGCCCGATTGCAGGCGCGGCGCGGCGAGGTCGGTCGCGGCAAGGCTCGCCAGCGACGCGACGTCGAACAGCGGGTACTCGGGTGCGAGGCGCGCAGCGATCGCACGCAGTGGCGCGATGAGATTCTGCACGTCGCCATCGCTGCGCATGGCCAGGCTCATCGTGGGCCACACGTGCCAGCTCGTCGGCAGATACATGGTCGGGGTGTCCGGCTGCAAACGTCCGAGCTGGCGCACGTCGGCGACCACACCGACAACCTGGGCTGTGCGCCGATTGCCCAGGACGACCTGGCGCCCGACCGCGTCGCCATCCGGCCACAGTCGCGCGGCCAGCGTGGCGCTGAGCATGATCGAATCGCCAGGCTCGCCATCGGCGGCGAACATCCGCCCACGCAACAGCGGCACGCGCAGGGCATCGAGATAATCGGCCGAGACGATGCGCCATGAGGCTTGCAGCGTGCGGGCGGGATCGGACAGCGCGGCATGATCGGTCGCCAGCTCCATGCTGGTATCGATCTCACCCATCGGCACCTCACTGGTGATGCCGACAGCGGATACGCCGGGCAGGCCGCGCGCCTGGTTCATCAAGGTGTCCAACAGCGCCAGCGAGCGCGCGTGCTGAGCGTCGTCGCGCACCGCGGGCAAGGTCAAGCGCGCGACGAGCACGCCGCGCGGATCGAAGCCAAGCGGCTTGATGCTGAGCGACGCGAACTGCTGCGCGAGTGCGATCGCACCAACCACCAATGCGGTGGCCAGCGCGAACTGCAGCACGACCAGTGCGCGTCGATAGCGCTGGGTCGCGGTGCTGCCGCGCGCGCTGCGCGCGAGGTTTCCAGCGACCCCGGTGCGTGCGGCCTGTACTGCCGGAAGCATGGCGAACAGCATCGCGACCGCGGTGACCAGCAGTGCGACCCCGATCGCCACCGGGGCTGCGAAGCCGATCGCGTCGAGGCGTGGCATCGACGCGGGCAGCCAGCGCGCGGCCACCTGCAATCCAAACCAGGCGACCAGCAGGCCGCTGCATACGCCAAGCAACGCGATCAGCAGGCTTTCGAACAAGGCATGTCGCAGCAGGCGCCCGCGCGCGGCACCCAGCGCATGGCGCACCGCGTATTCGCGGGTACGGCGTGCCGCGCGCGCGACTTGCAGGCCGGCAATGTTGGAGCATGCCACCAGCAGCATGAGGGCTACGGCGGCCAGCATCAGCCGCAGGCGTTCGCGCAGGGTGTTGTCGACCAGCCAGTCGCGTGCGCCCACCACGCCGGCACTCCAGCCTCCGTTGGCTTCCGGAAACTGCCGTGCGAGCTGCGCGGCTACGCCGCGCATGTGCGCATCCGCGACAGCAACATCGATCCCTTCCGCGAGACGCCCGACGACCGCGAGTCGCCGATCGCCGCGTGCATCAGTGGTCTCGTCGTCGGCCAGTGGCAGCCACAGCGCGACGTCGGTGCCAAAGCCGAAGTCCTGCGGTGCGACGCCGACCACCGTGCGCAGCTGGCCATCGATGCGCAGGCGCTGGCCGAGTGCGGCCTGCGGATTGCCGAAACGCTCTAGCGCCAGCGCCTCGCCGATCACCAGCGCTTCACCGGAACGCATTTCGTCGTCTGTGAAGCTGCGCCCCGCGCGGAGCGTCTGGCCCAACGCCAGCCACAGGTTCGGCGTGGTCCCATAGGCCACCATCCGCAGCGCCTCGCTGCCGGCATCGGCCGCCACATTCGCGCTGCCGGCGCGGATCGCGGCCAGCTGCGCGAAGTCCTGCGTCTGCGCCTGCCAGCTGCGCAAGTTCGGTGTCGATACCGCATAGGCGGGAAGGCCCCTGGCATCGTGACGCTCGAATACGCGTACCACCCGCGCGGGCTGCTCGAACGGCAGCGACGCGCGCAGCACGGCGTGCGCGATCTGGCCCACCACCAACACCGCAGCGACCGCCAGGCACAGGCTCGATACCGCGGCGATCGTATGCGCGCGGCTGCCGCGCGCGCACAGGCGGCTGAGGATCCGATGGGCTTCGGCGAGCATGCGATCCTCGGCGTGCGGGGCGCAGCGCGGCTGGCTCAGGCGGTCGCTATGACCGGATTGCGGCGCGCGATCTCGCGCATCCGCTGGTCCTCTTCGCGGCGCAGCCGATGCAGGGTTTCCTCGTCGACCACGCGGCCGTCGAACATGAAGATCTTGCGCTGGGCAAAATCCGCATAGCGCGGATCGTGGGTGACCATGATGATGGTCGAGCCTGCCCGGTGCAGCTCATCGAGCAGGCCCATCACGGCTTCGCCGTTCTTCGAATCGAGGTTGCCGGTCGGCTCGTCGGCCAGCAGCACCGAGGGCTTGCCGACCAGCGCGCGCGCCACTGCCACACGCTGCTGCTGGCCGCCCGACAGCTGTGCGGGATGATGCTTGAGCCGATGCGCCATGCCGACGCGCTCGAGCGCGGCCTGGGTCATCTCGCGGCGCTCTGCTTTGCCCAGCCCATCGCGATAGGTCAGCGGCAGTTCGACGTTTTCGAATACGCTCAGATCGCCGATCAGGTTGAACGCCTGGAAGATGAAGCCGATCTCGCGGTTGCGGATCCGCGCACGCTCGTTGGCGTCGATCGATTGCACCGCGCGCCCGTTGAGCACATAGCTGCCGCCGGTCGGCGAATCGAGCAGACCCAGAATCGCCAGCAGGGTCGATTTGCCGCAACCCGAAGGCCCCGAGATCGACACGTACTCGCCGCGGGCGATATCGATATGCACGCCAGCCAGCGCGTGCGTCTCGACCTCATCGGTGTAGAAGACCTTCGTGATGTCGTCGAGGTGGACCAGGGGCGGGGTCGGGTTGGTCATGGCATTGTCCGTCGTGGATTCGGTGGATGCGCGCTGGTGGTTTGCAAACGACTACCCTTACTGCAACTTGATCCGATCAAACCGGTCCCACTGCGAGGTATCGCTGAGCACCACGCGATCGCCGACTGCGAGGCCCTGCTGGACTTCGATCAGGCTCACGGAGGCGCGGCCCAGCTGCACGGGCACCCGGCGGGCGACGCTGCCCTCGGCATCGAGGCGGAACAGGGTGGCCCGGGTTTCCGGCTGGCCGAAAGCAGGGCGGCCAACGTAGAGCACGTCGGGCAGGCGTTCGATCTCGATCGTGCCGTCGATCGACAGGTCGGGGCGTGCGCCGGGCGGCAGCGCACCATCGAGATCGACGTCGACCTGCACGGTGCCGTTGAGCACCGCGGGGTCGATCCGCACGACGCTGCCGGCGACCACGCCATTGCGGGTGTCGATCTTGACCCGCTGGCCGATCACGATGTCCTTGGTCTGGGTCTCGGCCACGCGCAGTTCGGCCATCAGCACATCGGGGCGCGCAACCCGCGCGAGATTGGTGCCTGCGAGCACCTGCTGGCCATCCTCGACAGGCACCTGCTGCAGCACGCCGTCGATGCCCGCTTTCACCTGCAGGGCATCGGCCTGTCGCTGGCGCAGGGCGGCGGTGTTCTCCAACTGGCTGATGCGCGCGCCTTCGGCGGCGATCTGCGCTGCGATGTTCTGCCGGAACTTGGCAGCGCGCTGGCGTTCGATCTGCAGGCGCTTGCCGTACTGGCGCGCGCTGAGCTGGGTCTGCTGGAACTGCAGGTTGGACACGATGCCCTTGCGATTGAGCGTGCCTTCGGCTGTCGCGCGCAGCTGGGCTGCCTCGTGCTCGGCCTCGGTGCTGGCGATCACCGATTCGATATCCAGCAGTTGGTTTTCCAACCCGACGCGGCGCGCGGTCAGGTCGGCCTGCGCGGCGGTCAGCGCCGACTGCGCGGCCAGCAGGGTATCGATCACTTCCGGATTCGACAGCTCGATGATCACGCTGTCGGCGCGCACGATCGCGCCGGGCTTGACCACCACCCGCTCGATGCGCGCATTGGTCTCAGCGGCGATCCAGCGGATCTCCTTCGGCACCAGGGTGCCGGGTCCGCGCACCTCACGCAGCATCTCGCCGCGCTTGACGGTATCGATCCACACGCTGGATCGCTCGACGCCAGGTGCTGCGGGTTCCAGGGTCGCCAGCGCGATTCCGGCAGCGAGCAGCACCAAGGCACCGATGACACCCGCGACCAGCTGCTTGCGGCGACGGGCATGTTTGAGGTCGGGGCGAGCGATGTCCATGGGCAGCGTATCGCAATCGGCGTGCCAACCAGCTTGCCGCGATAACGATCTGATTCGACGAGGTATTTGGTCGAAGACCAAAAGCGCAGCGGCCGGGTCGTCCGGTATCGGACGGCGTGCGTCGGGTCAGCGTCCGCTTTGCAGCGCCGCGCATGTCGCGCGACCATCGCATCGACTAAGATCGCGCCACGAGGCGGCAGCAGCATCGCTGCCGCGTGGTTGTGCGCTTTGCACAGCGGCATACGCCGACCAGGATTCTGCCCCGTGGACAGCGCGCCCAAAGGCCCCGCCCTTACCGGCCCCGATACGCTCGGTCCGCGCTTCGATGCGCTGATGTTGCGCATCGCGCAGGGCGATCAGCGCGCCCTCGCCGAGCTCGAGGCCGCCACTCGTTCGCGCCTGCTGCGCATCGCGCTGGCGGTCACCAACGACGTCGACGACGCCGAAGAGGCGCTCAACGATGCGTGGCGCCAGGTGTGGAAGCACGCGGCAAGCTTCGATCGCGCGCGCGCGCCGGCGTTCGGCTGGCTGGTCGCCATCGTGCAGCGGCAGGCGATCGACCGCCTGCGCCGCCGCGATGTGCGACGCCGCAACGAGATCGCCACCGGCGAGCTGCCCGAACATCCGAGCCAGGCGCACGATCCGGCGCGCGGACTGGAGGCCGCGCAAGGCATGTCCGCATTGCGCCAAGCGTTGCGCCAGCTGACCACCCGCCGGCGTACCGTGGTGCAGCTGGCGCTGATCGAGCAGCGCAGCCACAGTGAGATCGCCGCGGTCACCGGCACCCCGCTGGGCACGGTGAAGGCGCGCATCCGGCGCGCGCTGCTGGCACTGCGACAGATGCTCAGCGGCTGACTGTACGGACAGCCGGCGCGGCCGTCGCCAGCCCCGCCGCAAGCGCCGCGGCGCGTAGGCGCTGCAACTCGAACCACTGCACGACATCGTCGCCCGGCAGCGCTGGCGGGGCGCGTCCTTGCGCTGCGGCGAGCAGCGCGTCGATCGCCAGCGTATACGGGTGCAGCGCACCGAAGCTGCGTGCGCGGTGCGCGCGGGCGGCACGGAAATCGGCAACGGCGGCGGCGTGTGCGCCGGACTTCCAGCGTGCAAGGCCACGGCCCAGCCAGGCCGCAGCGATCGCCGGATGCCCGCCATCGACCAGACCGCCAAGCACCGCCTGCGCTTGCTCGAATACCACCTGCGCCTCGGCGCTGCGATCGGTTTGCAACAGCACGAATCCATGGTCGATGCCCAGCTGTGCGGAGTAATAGTGATCGCGGCCGAGACTGCGGTCATAGCTGGCAATCGCGCCGGCCAGCGCGGCATCTGCGGCTTGCAAACGACCATCGGCTTCGGCCAGCAGCCCCAGATTGCGCTGGTGCACGGCGAAGATGTAGTGCTGCGCACCGAAGCGGGCCTGATCGACAGCGGCTGCGCGCTCGATGAACGCACGCGCGGCATCGGTGCGACCCAGGTACAGCAGGCAACGGCCGTAGTCGGCGCGCGCCATCGGCGGGCCACTGCCCGGGTCCGGCGTGTCGCCCAATGCGCGCCGATACAAGGCTGCCGCCTCCAGCAGTCGTCCGCCGTCGCGCTCGGTGTCGGCCAGTTCGACCAGCGTGTTGCGCTGGATCGGCGCGTCGACCAACGGCGAGGCGGCCAGCGCTGCCAGCATCGACTGCAGCTCGGCGCGTGCCGCATCGAAACTGCCGCGATGATGCAGCAGCCTGGCCAGGCTCAAGCGCACCGCCATCGACTCCGCAGCGTCGAGGCCGACATCGCGTGCCGAGATCGCCAGTGCCTCGCGCAGCGGCGCTTCGGCTGCGGCCAGATTGCCCAGGTACACGTAGGTCTGTCCGAGCGTATGCAACGCGCTACGGCGCGTCGCTGCGTGGATCTCGGGCAGCGTGCGCTGCAGCTGCACCGCGCGCTGCGCCAGCGGCAACGCCTCGCGCGCCTCGCTGCGCGCCAGATACACCTGGCTTAGCAGGCTCAGCATGTCCGCCTGCAGCTCGGGTTGATCGGCGAGTCCGTCCATGGCGTGCTCGGCACCACGCCGCAGCACATCCGCCGCGCTCGCCTCGCGACCGCCGGTAAAGCCGGGATCGGCCTTGCGAAACAGGGTGACCAGATACGCGCGCGACTCGCGGTTGACCGCCACCTCGCGTTCGAGCGCGGCCGCTTGGCGGATCACGGACAGCGTGTAGAACAGGGTCGCGGCCAGCAAGGCGAGCACCATCAGGCTGCCCGCTGCATGACGGCGCAGGAAGCGCTGCGTCAGATAGGCCAGCTGCGGACGCCGCGCCCGCACCGGCAGGTGCGCGCGGTGCCGCGAAACATCGTCGCACAGCGCGTCGACAGTGGCATAGCGCAGCGCGGGGTCTTTGCGCAGCGCGCGATACACGATCGCGTCGAGATCGCCGCGCAGGTTACGCACCAGTGCAACCGGCGTGCTCGAGCGCGATGCTGCGCGCTGTACGGCACTGCCCTCGGTGGTGTCGGCATGCGCCACACGGCTGGGCAGTTCGGCGTCGACGGCAACGATCTGGTGCTCGTGTTCGGCCGTGGTGCGGCCGCTGCGCCGGAACGGTCGCTCGCCGGTAAGCAGCTCATGCAGCAGCAGACCCAACTGGTACACGTCGGAGGCGACCGTGACCTCGAGCCCGCGAACCTGCTCGGGACTGGCGTAGTCGGGCGTGAGTACGCGACCACCCAACACGGTCGCCGGATGTTCGTCGCTCGCGGGCTCCGGATCGAGCAGCTTGGCGATCCCGAAATCGAGCAGCCGCGCGCGCCCATCGCGGTCGATCATCACGTTCGACGGTTTGATGTCGCGATGCACGATCAGATGCCGGTGCGCGCGAGCGACGGTGGTGGCAATCTCGCAAAACAGGCGCAGGCGCTCGTCGACGCCCAGCGCGCGCTGGTCGCACCAGCTCACAAGATCGGTGCCGTCGACATACTCGAGCGCGATCCACGGCAAGCCCGCCGCATCGAATCCGCCGTCGATCAGGCGTGCGATGCCGGGATCGTCGAATGCCGCGAGGATGCGCCGCTCGCGGGCGAAGCGCGCGAGCAGCTCGCGCGAGGCCAGGCGCGCGGGCAGGCGCTTGATCGCTGCCTGCTGGCCGCGATGCGCACGCTCGCCCACGCCCAGCCAGACCTCGGCCATGCCGCCGCGTCCGAGTGGCTCGACCAACTGCCAGTCGCCGAGCAGCTCGCCCGGGCGTCCGCTTTCGGTACCGACCGCGTGCGCCATCGCCGAACCCAGGGCGGCATCCAGCCTGTCTGTGCCGGTGGCCGCGGCGAGTAGCCGGTGGAGCACACGCGCGGCCTCGGGATCGCGTGCCTGCACGGCGGCCAGGCGCTGCACGCGCTGGTCGGGGGCGCAGGCGAGCAGCGCATCGAGCTCGGCGTCGATCTGCGCGAAGCGCGCCCGTTCGGGCAGGTCGCTCATGGCGTGATCGCCGCGCCGATCCAGGCGCGGGCACGCGCCAGGTCGCGCTGCACCTGCCGCACGTGGCGACCGCGCAGGCGCGCGATCGCCTCGGTGTCGAGGCCGGCGAACCAGGCCAGATCGGCGATCTGCGCAAGTTCGGGGTCGCGATCGGCGAGTTGCTCGAGCGCCTGCACCAGGCCTGCGATGAAACTGGCATCCTGCATCTCGGCCGGTTCGAAGTCTTCCAGCGGCACCGCGATCAGGCCCGCACCGCGCTTGCCGGCACCGCGCTCGCGCAGGTGGTCGATCACGATCTGTCGCATCACCCGCGCACAGAGTGCGAAAAAATGATGCTGGTCATGCAGCGGCAGCTGGTCGTGCCCGGCCAGCCGCTCATAAGTCTCATGCACCAGCACGGTGGTGCTGACCGTGGGTGGACGTCCGACCCGGGTCAGCTGACGGCTGGCCACGCGACGCAATTCGTCGTAGACCAGCGCCATCAACTGGTCGAGTGCGGCTGTGTCGCCCAGCCGATGGCGCTCCAGCAAGCGGGCGATGGCTTGGCTCATGGCGGGCAGCTTGCGACTACCGCTGCGGCCGATCAAGCACGAGCGGTCACATCGTCGACTGCCGGATTCGACGGTTTCAGGATTTCCTCACCATGATTTCGCTTTATTTTCATGTCGTGGGCGTACATTGCAGGCATGTCGAGCAGCCCGTTCGTGCCGCCTGCCGCGCCACCCTCCGTGCTCGCAGACCTCGCTCGGCTGGCGACCGAGGACCTCGACCTGCGCGCCATGCAGCAGCGCATCACCGACGCCTTGGCGGCAGCCTTCGGCTGGGAGTTCGTGGCCCTGATCGCGGTCGATCGCGAGCGCGACCGTTTTGTCGTCGAAGCATTGACCACGGTGTTGCCCACCACGATCTTCGTCGGCTACGCGCGTGCGCTGGGCAGCGGCGTGGTCGGCAAGGTGGCGGCAGAGGGCCAACCGATCCTGATCGGCGAGGCCGACGAGTTCCCCGACTTCGTGCACACCCTGCCCGGCGCGCGCGCCGAATTGGCAGTACCGATCCGGCATCAGGGCGAGCTGATCGGCGTGCTCAACATCGAAAGCCTGCAGCCACATGCCTTCGATGGTCAGCAATCGCTGCTGGAGACGATTGCCACCCAGATCGCGGGTGCGCTGCACGGCGCGCGCCGCCATGCCGAGCTCGAGCGCCGCGCGGCATTGCTCGAACTGGTCGGCGAGGTCGCGCGTGAGGCGCTGCAGGAGATTCCGCAGGAGCTGCTGCTGCAACGCGTGCTGGCCCACTTGGCGCGTCGCTACACCGCACTGGAAGCGACCGTTCTGCTCGAATCCGGGCTGCTCGGACACCTTGAAGTCGCCGCGCACATCGGTGCGGCACCCGACCAGACCTATCGCGGCAAGCTGTGGCCGACCGAGCGCGGCATCGTGGGTCGGTGCTTCCGCACTGGCGAGCCGCAGCTGGTCGGCGACGTGGGCAGCGATCCGGACTACGCCACGATCAACCCCGCGGTGCGCACCGAACTGGCCGTGCCGATCCGCGGCCGCGGGCGGGTGTTCGGGGTTCTCAATCTGGAGGCAGCCGATCCGCGCGCCTTCGATCAGTTCAATCGCATGCTGTTGCACACCCTGGCCGATCAGCTCGGTACCGCGATCGAGCTTGCCCTGACCCAGCGTCGCCTGGCGCAGAGCGAAGCGGTGCGCGACCGCCAGGAGGAACGCCTGCGCCTGAGCCAGGGCGGGATGCGGCGCGTCGCGTCGCGGCAGGATCGGCGACCCGGCATCGACGCCGATACCGGCCTTCCGGGAACCGAGTTGTTCACCGCGCGGGTCGCCTCGCGACTGCGCCGGGCGCACCGCGAGAAGATCATGGTGGCGCTCGCGGTGCTCGCACCGGCGGGTGCCGAGAACCGGCGGCTGGGCGACCTGGCCGCCCGCGTGCGGCTGGCGCCCGAACTGCGCCGCAGCCTGATCGGGCGCTGGGACAGCGCGCATATCGCGGTGCTGGCCGAGGGCAGCGCTGCGGAGCGTCTCTATGCCGATCCCGCGCCACTGGCGCGTGCGGCGCGCGCACGGTTGGCGATCGGCGTGGTCGGTGCGAATCGCGACATCGACATCGGCCCGGCGCTGGCGCTGCTGGCGCAGGCACTGGATGGCGCCGAGCCGATCGTGCAGGTGGATCTGAAAGCGCTGACCCGGCTGCGCCCACGGCGCGGGCGACCCAACAAACAGCCGTCGTGACCGGGATCAGCGCAGCACCAGCCGCCACAGCGGCAGCAGCAGCACGCTGAGCACGATCCCGTAACCGACCAGCGCTGCGGCAAGCGCGGGTGCCAGACGCGAAGCACTCGCCAGCGCCATCGCGGTGATCATGGCCGGCATCGCCGATTCCAGCACCACCGCGTCGCGCGCGGCACCCCCGATGCCCAAGGCTGCGGCCAGCGCGAGCGCCAGCGCGGGCAGCAACACCAATTTGGCCAGCAGCCCCAGCGCCAGTGGTGCGATGTCCGCGCGCGGCAGGCGCAGCCGCACCTGCATGCCGATCGCCAGCGTGACCAGCGGCAACAGCGCGTCCGACAGTCGCCGCAGCACCGCTTCCAGCGCTGCCGGATACGCCTCCGGCATCAGCGCGAGCGCGATCAGCAGGGCAATGAACGGCGGAAAGCGCAGCACCCGCACGGCCATCTCGCGCGCCGTCGGCGGACTGCCGTGCGCATAGTGCGCGATGACGAACAGGCCAAAGGTCGAGAACATCAGAAAGGTGCCGAACTGGTCGTAGATCACCGCCGTCGGCAGTGCCGACTCACCGACCAGCGCGGCCAGCAGCGGGAAACCCAGAAACGAGGTGTTGCCCAACGGCACGGCCAGCAGCAGCACCGCGGTAGTACCGCCGGGCCACTGTCGCCAGCGCGCAACCGCCAGCACCAGCGCGCAACTGGCCGCCAGCAGGATCCACGGCACCGCCGCAATCCGCAGCAGGTCGATAGACAGCGTCAGCCGCGGCACGAACAACAGCACCGATGCCGGCAGGCAGACGTTGAGCACGACCGCGTTGAGGGCGTCGGGCGTCGCGGCAGGCAGCACCTGCAACGCACCCAGCATGCGCCCCAGCAGCAGCATGCCGATCACGAATCCGAAGGCGGTGATTGCATCCATCGGCGGAATCTTAGCCGGGGTGCTGGAGGCGCTCGCGGCGAGGGCCCATGGTGCGCGTACGCATCCGAGGCCGCTGCGGCGTCGAGCAGCACTCACGCCATCGGTACGAAAACGTCACAGCCCGGAAACAAATCCGGAATCAGCTGTTCATGCGCGCGGCCTAGCCTCTGGGGTCCCAGCAACCGCGAGGCAGTGTCATGAATGAGCACCAGCCGACGCCCTACGGCGCCGTTGATTTCGATTTCGAAGACAGCAACCCGACCCAGAGCCCGCACTTCTCGGACATCCTGGAGACCCATCTCAAACGCCGCGGATTCCTCGGCGGCACGCTGGGCGCGGCCATCGGCGCGACCCTGCTCGCGGGCCCCGGCGAGAGCATCGCCAAGTCGGCCGAGTTGATCGATCGCGAGGCTGAATTCCTGTCCAACCTGTCCAAGCAGGGTATCGGACTGCCGCTGCCGCAGCGCCCCGCCTTCGCTGCGGTTTCCAGCGCACGGCAGACCGGCGTAGTGGTGCCGGCGGGCTACACCGCGAAGGTCAATTTCAGGTTTGGTGAGCCGATCACCGGAACCTACCCGCCGTACAGGCCCGACGGCAGCAACACCGGCGCCGAGCAGGAACAGCAGATCGGCATGCACCACGACGGCATGCACTACTTCACCCTGCCCGGTTTCGATCCGAACCGTCGCGGCATCCTCGCGCTCAACCACGAATACATCGAGCAGGCCTTTCTGTTCCGCGACGGCACGGTGTTCACCGGTACGCGACCGGCCGACGATGTGCGCAAGGAGATCGCCGCGCACGGCGTGTCGATCTTCGAGATCGAAAGGCTCGCCAATGGCGACTGGGCGATCGTGCGCGGCCCGTACAACCGCCGCGTCACCGGCGGCACCACGATGCAGATCGCCGGTCCCGCCCGCGGCCATCCCAAGCTGGTGACCAACTTCAGCACCAACGGCACCATGACGCGCGGCACGCTCAACAACTGCGCACATGGCTTCACGCCGTGGGGCACCTACCTCACCTGCGAGGAAAACTGGGCCGGCTATTTCACCAACCCCGACACCACCCGTCCGCGCGAGCACACCCGCTATGGCGTGCCGACCGGAGCTGGCCGCTATCGCTGGGAAACCGTCGAGCCACGCTTCAACGCCAGCGCCACCGCGTCCTCGGCAGCCGGCGATTTCCGCAACGAGCCGAACGGGCAGGGCTGGATCGTGGAAATCGATCCTTATGACGCACAGTCGGTGCCGGTCAAGCGCACCGCGCTGGGCCGCTTCGGGCATGAGGGCGCGGTGTTCGCACCGCCGCGCGTGGGTCGCCCCTTCGTGTACTACATGGGCGATGACGCGCAGAACGAATACATCTACAAATTCGTCACCGAGTCGCGCTTCGTGCCGCTGCAAATCAACCGCAATGCGCTCGACAGCGGCACCCTGTACGCGGCCAAGTTCAACGACAACGGCAGCGGCGAATGGCTGCCGCTGAGCATCACCGATCCGGGCTTCATCGCCAGGGCAGCTGCTGCCGGCGTGACCTTCGCCGACCAGGGCGACGTGGTGATCAACACGCGTCTGGCCGCCGACGTCGCGGGTGCGACGCGCATGGATCGCCCCGAGTGGGGCACGGTCGACCCACGCGATGGCCAGGTCTACTTCACGCTGACCAACAATTCTTCGCGTACGGCAGCGCAGGTCAACGTGCCCAATCCGCGCGGTCCGAATCCCTTCGGCCACATCATCCGTTGGCGCGAAGACAACGACGATTCGGCGGCCCTGGGCTTCCGTTGGAACCTGCTGGTGCTTGCCGGCACCGAGACCGACAGCCTCAACCCAGGGGCCGGCGCGGCGGCCAGACTGACAGCCGACAGCATCTTTGCCAGCCCGGATGGCCTGTGGTACGACGATGCTGGCATCTTGTGGATCCAGACCGACATGAGCGGCAGCCAGCAGGCGACCGGGCCGTTCGGCGAGAACTCGATGCTGGCCATGGACACGCGCACCGGCGTGATCCGGCGTTTCTTCGCCGGTCCGCCGGGACAGGAAGTCACCGGTGTCATCACCACCCCGGACCTGCGCACCATGTTCGTGAACCTGCAGCATCCCAACGAAAACAGCGCAGGGGTCGCCAATGCGTTCCCGGACGGGCCGGGCACCAAGCCGCGCTCGTGCACGATCGTGATCAACAAGAACGACGGTGGCCTCATCGGTACCTGATTCATTCTGTTGCCGTGCGACACCACAAGGCCCGCGCTCGCGGGCCTTGTGCTTTTCTGGCACTGCAACCATCGCAGACACTGCATGCGGTCGCGGCAAAACAACCGGGATGGTGGTGCAGGCCCGCCGACCGGCACAATGGCCGGATGACCGAGCAAGGATCCAAACCGCCACAGCGCGGCGCCGAGCGCGCCGCGCCGCCGCGCGCGCCCGCCAAGGCGCCCGCCAAGGCGGCAGCCACGGCGCCCGCCAAGGCCGCAGCCAAGGCGGCAGCCAAGACGGCCGCACCCAGGGCAGCGCCGATCCCGCGCAACGTCGGCTCGCCCTCAGCCGGGCAGCCGGTCACGCGTGCCGCGGGCGGGCCACCGGCATGGCTTGGATTCATTTCTCCACCGGTGTGGGATCGCCTGCGCGAATACGCCCTGTTGACCCGCCAGGATCGACCGGTGGGTTGGCTGCTGCTGCTGTGGCCGACGTGGTGGGGTCTGTGGCTGGCAGCACAGGGCACGCCGCCGCTCGGCGTGCTGCTGATCTTCTCGCTCGGGGTGATCGTGATGCGCTCGGCCGGCTGCGCGATCAACGACTTCGCCGATCGCTGGCTCGACCAGCAGGTGCAACGCACGCGCGAACGCCCGCTGGCGGCCGGCCGGGTGAGCCCGCGCGAGGCGCTGGCGGTGTTCGCGGTATTGATCCTGATCGCACTGGGTCTGGTGCTGCTGACCAACCAGAAAACCGTCGCGCTGGCCGGGGTTGCCGCGCTGCTGGCGGTGATCTATCCGTTTCTCAAGCGCCACACCTACGTGCCGCAGCTGTGGCTCGGCGCGGCCTTCGGCATGTCGATCCCGATGGCATTCAGTGCGGTCACCGCTGCGTGGCCGCCGCCGCTGGCGTGGCTGGCGTTCACCGCCAACATCCTGTGGGCCACGGCTTACGACACCTTCTATGCGATGGTCGATCGCGACGACGATCTGCGCGCGGGGGCGAAGTCCACCGCGATCCTGTTCGGCGATCTGGACCTGGTGGCGGTGGGCATCGTGCAGGGCTGCTTCCTGCTGGCGATGCTGCTGGTCGGATCGCGCGCGGAACTTAGCATCTGGTACTACGCGGGCTGGACTGCCGCCGCGGCACTGTCGGCCTGGCAGCTGTGGCGCGCACGCGCACGCGATGGCGAGGGCTGTTTCGCGGCATTCCGCGCCAGCCACCTGGCCGGCCTGTTCCTGTTTCTTGGCATCGCGGTCGACTACGCCGCGCGCTGAAGCAACTCAGCGTCGACCCAGCGGCGCGCGCGCCACGGCCCAGATATCGACCCGCGCGGCACCGGCTTGGCGCAGCACCCGCGCGGCGGCACCGATCGTGGCCCCGGTGGTCACCACATCGTCGACCAGAGCGATGTGCAGCCCGGCCACCGCGCTGCCGGCGGCAAACGCGGCGCGCACGTTGCGCCGCCGCGAGGCCGCATCGAGTCCGGTTTGCGCGCGGGTGGCGCGAATCCGCTGCAGGGCATCGGCGCGGGCGGGCAGGTCGAGCGTGCGCGCCAGCGCGCGGCACAGCTCCCACGCCTGATCGAAACCACGCTCGCGCAGGCGGCTGCGATGCAGCGGCACCGGTGCCAGCAGATCGGGGCGCGGTGCCGCACACACCGCTGTCGCGAGGATATCGGCGAGCACGCGCCCGACGGCGAGGTCCGCGCCGAACTTGTAGCGCGGCACCAGCATCCGAACGCCGGCTTCGTAGCGCAGCGGCACGTACGCGCTGGTATGCGCCGGCATACGCCGCAGGCACCGCGCGCAGGCTGGTGCGGGAAAGGCCAGCGGCAGCGCGCAGATCGGACAGCACACGTGATTGAACGGCAGCGCCTGCGCACAGGCCGCACACAGGTCTTGCCCGCGCATGCCGGTAGCGCCGCACAGCACGCAGGTTGGCGCGAGCAGCAGGAAACCCGCGCGCTGCAGCCACTGGTCAACCCGCTGACGTCGATCCAAGTTGACAGCCTCGCGGGTGGGCGGAACACTGGCCCATCCTGGCCGGCATCGGGCTATCGCGCTGCCGCCATCCGCCGCGTTGCCGTGTGCGAAAAATCGCACGCGTCCGGAGCCTGCACATGCACAGCATTCGTAACGACTGGACCGTTGCCCAAGCGCTCGCGCTGTTCGAGCTGCCGTTCATGGACCTCATGCACCGCGCGCAGACCGCGCATCGCGAACACCAGCCGCCCAACCAGGTGCAGGTGTCCACCCTGCTGTCGATCAAGACCGGCGCCTGTCCGGAGGACTGCGCCTACTGCCCGCAGAGTGCGCGCTACGACACCGGGCTTCAGACGCAGCGCCTGCTGTCGGTGGATGCGGTGCTCGTCAGCGCGCGGCGCGCGCGCGATGCGGGCGCGACGCGCTTTTGCATGGGTGCTGCGTGGCGCAATCCGCGCGACAGGGATCTCGACGCGGTGACCCGCATGGTGCGCGAGGTGCGCGCACTGGGCCTTGAGACCTGCGCCACGCTGGGCATGCTCACACCCGCGCAGGCCGAGCGCCTCGCCGCTGCCGGCCTCGATTACTACAACCACAACCTGGATACCTCGCCGGAGTTCTATGCCGAGGTAATCACCACCCGCACCTGGCAGGATCGTCTGGATACGCTGGCTGCGGTACGCACGGCGGGCATGAAGACCTGCTGTGGCGGCATCGTCGGCATGGGCGAGGCGCGCGCGGATCGCGCGGGATTGCTGGTGGCGCTGGCAGGCCTGCCGCAACATCCCGAGTCGGTGCCGATCAACCTGCTGGTGCAGGTCGCGGGCACGCCGCTGGCGGGCACACCCGCGCTGCCGCCATTCGAGTTCGTGCGCACGATCGCGGTCGCCCGCATCATGATGCCGGCATCGATGGTGCGCCTGTCGGCCGGCCGCGAGGGCATGAGCGATGAGCTGCAGGCGCTGTGCTTCCTCGCGGGTGCGAACTCGGTGTTCCATGGCGAGAAGCTGCTGACCACCGGCAATCCGGATACGCAGCGCGACCGCGCCCTGTTCGCCGAGCTGGGCATCGAGGCGATGCCGCTTTCAGCACCGGCAGCGGTGGCGGATGCGGGCGTTCCGGCCTGAAGCAGATTGTCGCGGTACGGCGCGCGGACTTACGTTCCGTGCGGCACCGACACCGCGAGGCATTCCGGCTACCGCCAGCGCATGACCCGCCCCTCATTGCTTGAGCGCCTGCACCAGCGTTACGCCGCGCGTGCGCAAGGCGCCCTGCTGCGCCGCCTGCGCACCATCGAACAGGCGCAGCACACGGCAATCCGGATCGACGGCCGCGCGCTGCACAATTTCGCCAGCAACGACTATCTGGGGCTGGCCGGCCACCCGGCGCTGCGCGCTGCACTCGCCGATGCGGCAATCCAGTGGGGCGTGGGCGCCACCGCCGCACACCTGCTCGGCGGCCATCGCGCGCCGCATCAAGCGCTGGAAGAGCGCCTCGCCGCATGGACTGACCGCCCACGCGCGCTGCTGTTCTCCAGCGGCTGGATGGCCAACCTCGGCGTGCTCACGACCTTGCTCGGCAAGCACGATGTCTGCGTGCAGGACAAATTGAACCACGCCTGCCTGCTGGATGGCGCGCAGCTTTCCGGCTGCAGCCTGCTGCGCTATCCGCATGCCGATGCGCAGGCCGCCGCGCGACAGCTCGCCAGTCGCGCAGATGCCGGCGCGCTGCTCGCCACCGATGGCGTATTCAGCATGGATGGCACGGTGGCACCACTGCGCGAGCTGGCCACCGTATGCGGTGAGCAGCAGGTGCTGCTGATGGTCGACGACGCCCACGGGATCGGCGTGCTCGGGCCCGAGGGCAGCGGCAGCGTGCGCGAAGCCGGGCTCGATAGCGACGCGGTGCCGCTGTACATGGCTACCCTCGGCAAGGCGCTTGGCACCTGCGGCGCTTTCGTCGCCGGCAGCGCGGCACTGATCGACGCACTGACGCAATTCGCGCGCACGCACGTGTTCACCACCGCGCTGCCGCCAGCGCTGGCGGCCGCAAGCTGTGCTGCCATCGACATCGCGCGCCACGAATCGTGGCGCCGCGACAAGCTGTGCCTGCTGGTGCGCCACTTCCGGCATGGCGCGCAGTTGCGTGGCATCCCGCTGATCGATTCGCGCACGCCGATCCAGCCGGTACGGATCGGCAGCAGCGCGCGCGCGTTGGCGGTTGCCGCCGCGCTCGAAGACGCAGGTTTCTACGTGCCGGCGCTGCGCCCACCGACGGTGCCCGAGGGCAGCGCGCGCCTGCGCGTGACGCTGTGCGCGCTGCACACGGAAGTGCAGGTTCAGATGCTGCTGGATGCGCTGGCTGACGCACTGGCGCGACATTCCGACGCTGCGGCAAGTGCTCCCAGCGGCGACTCCTGAGCCATGTGGATCGAGCGCGTCGGCGACGGCCCGCCACTGGTGATGGTGCACGGCTGGGCGATGCACGGCGGCATCTTCCAGCCGCTGCGCGATGCGCTGGCGCAGCACTTCAGCCTGCATGTGGTCGACCTGCCGGGCCACGGCGCCAGCCCTGCATCGGATGGCCCGCTGGATCTGCGCGCGACCGCGGTGCGGATCGCTGAAACGGTGCCAGGTGCGATCTGGCTCGGCTGGTCGCTGGGTGGGCTGCTGGCACTGGAGGCCGCACTCGAGCGACCGTTGCATTTGCGCGGTCTGATCCTGATCGCAGCCAGTCCGCGCTTCGTGGTCGCACCCGACTGGCCGCACGCGGTCGACGCCAGCGTGTTCGAAGCCTTCGGCGATACGCTGGGTCGGGACTGGCGCGGCACGCTGGACCGCTTCCTCGCCCTCGAATGCCATGGTTCGGACCGCGCCCGTGCGGAACTGCGCGAACTGCGCGCGCAGGTGTTCGCGCGCGGCGAGCCTGCTGTGCATGTACTCGAAGACGGGCTGCGGATTCTGGCCGAAAGCGACCTGCGCGATGCGCTGCCGCAGATCACGCTGCCCGCACTGTGGATCGCCGGCGCGCGGGATCGTCTGGTGCCTGTGCAGGCGATGCAGGCGGCCGCGGCACGCATGCCACGCGGCACATTCGTCGCCATCGAGGGTGGCGGGCATGCGCCCTTCATCGGCCACTCGCGGCACGTGCTTCACGCCATCGATCAGTGGCTCACGCGAAACTTCCACCCATGAGCGCAATCGACTTCGCTGCCGTGCGCCGCCACTTCGGGCGCGCGGCGATCACCTACGAGGCAGCAGCCGTCCTGCAGCGCAAGGTGGAACAGCGCCTGCTGGAAAGCCTCGACATTGCCCGACGCGAGCCGGCCGTCGTGCTGGATCTGGGCGCCGGCACCGGGCGCGCCAGTGCCGCGTTGAAGAAGCGCTGGCCGAAGGCGCAGGTCATCGCATTGGACGCCGCGCTGCCGATGCTTGTCGCGGCACGCCGCAACCAGGCATGGCTGCGGCGCTTCCAGCGGGTCGCCGGCGATGCGCGCGCGCTGCCGCTGCGCGAGGCATCCGTCGACCTGCTGTTTTCCAACCTGTGCCTGCAGTGGTGCCCGGACCTGCCGCCGGTGCTCGATGAATTCCGCCGCATCCTGCGGCCCGGCGCGCTGCTGCTGTTCTCGACCTTCGGTCCGGACACCCTGCGCGAACTTCGCGCGTGTTTCGCCAGCGTCGACGCAAGCCCGCACGTGGCGCGCTTCGCCGACCTGCCGGTGATCGGCGACGCCCTGCTCGCAGCAGGCTTCCGCGATCCGGTGGTCGACATCGACACCATCACCACCACCTACGACGACGCACGCCAGTTGATGCGCGAATTGAAAGCGCTCGGCGCCACCAACGCCGAACACGGCCGCGCACCCGGCCTCGGCGGCCGCGGTCGCATGGATGCCGCCTGCGCCGCGTACGAGGCAATGCGCATCAACGGCCGCCTGCCCGCCACCTGGGAGATCATCACCGCGATGGCCTTCGCGCCAGAACCCGGCCAGCCGCGTCGCGAACGCGGCGGTGCGCAGATCGCGTCCTTCGACGTCGAACGCCTGCGCGGCTCGCGGGTGCAACGCGAACCCTAGTCAACATCTGCAGCCTGCCGCACCCCTGTAGGAGCGCACCCTGTGCGCGACCGGTGCAGCCGTTGCGTATCGCGCAACCCATCGTTGCGGTCGCGCGCGCGGCGCGCTCGTGCGCTCGGAAGCGGTTGCGCAACGCTCAACCCCCGATCTGCCGCAACCAATCCTGCAAGTTGTAGTGATTGCTGACCCGGCAGATGCGGCCGTCGCGCAGCGCGTAGAACGCGCCGCCAGGCAGTCCATAGGTCTGGCCGCTCGCTGCTGGCAGGCCGTCGATGATCATCGTGCGCTCCAGACTGTGGATCGGTTCAGCTGGCTTGCCAGCTCAGGCGATCGAGATCGACGTTGCCGCCGGTGAGGATGATCCCGATGCGCAGGCCCGCCCAGCGCTCGCGCGTGCGCAAAAGGGCGGCCAGCGGCACCGCGCAGGACGGTTCGATGATGACCTTCAGGCGCTCCCAGCTCAAGCGCATTGCAGCGACAATCTGCGCTTCGTCGGCCAGCAGGATCTCGACGTGCTCGCCGCGCAGCACCTCGAAGGCGATCCGCCCGAGGTGCGCGCGCAGGCCGTCGCAGATGGTGTCGGGGACCATGTCGGTGATGCGCCGGTCCTGGCGCAGCGACTGGTAGGCATCGTCGGCCTGCGCGGGTTCGGCGCCGAGCACGCGGATCGCCGGATCGATGCCATGCGCGGCGATCGCGGTGCCGCTGAGCAGTCCACCGCCGGATACCGGTGCGATCACCACGTCGAGCGGCCCGGCCTGTTCGATGAGCTCGACGGTCGCGGTGCCCTGCCCGGCCACCACCCGCAAATCGTCGAAGGGATGCACCAGGGTGCCGCCGGTCTCGGCGAGGATGCGTGCGCACTCGGACTCGCGTGCGGCCATGCCGGGCTCGCACAGCACGACATTGGCGCCGTGCTCGCGCATCATCGCGAGCTTGATCGCCGGCGCGTCGCGCGGCACCACCACATGGGCGGGCACGCCGCGCGCGGCGGCCGCAATCGCGACCGCAGTGCCGTGGTTACCCGAGGACTGGGTCACGATGCCGCGCTGCGCTTGTGCGGCCTCCAGCGCGAACACCGCATTGCATGCACCGCGAAACTTGAAGGCGCCGCCGCGCTGCAGGTTTTCGCATTTGAAATGCAGCTGCGCGCCGAGCAGCGCGTCCAGCTCCGGGTTGCGCAGAACAGGCGTGCGCACCGCATGCGGCGCGATGCGCGCAGTGGCGGCACGGATATCGTCGATGGTCGGCAGGTCGATGCTGGACATGGATGCGAATGCTGACGGACGCGCTGACGATACCGGCCTCGCGGCACCCATGATAGCCTCGAAAATTGCCTGGGCTTGCCTGATCACGTGCCTGTCACGCCTTCCCCCGCGCGCACTCCAGTGCGCCTGGCCGACTACCGCGCACCGGCGTGGACGATCGACCGCATCGAGCTCGAGTTCGACCTGGATTTCGAGGCCACGTGCGTGGCCTCGCGGCTGTTCGTGCGCCGCAACGGCGTGCACGCCGAGCCGCTGCGTCTGGATGGCGAGGGGCTGCAACTGCGCGCCCTGCGCGTAGACGACCGCGCGCTCGGGCCTGATGAGTACCAGCACGATGCACGCGGCCTGAGCATCGCGCTGGACGGCGATAGCGCCGCCATCGACACGCTGGTGCAGATCGCACCGGCGGCCAACACCGCGTTCGAGGGTCTGTACGCATCGCGCGAGTTCCTGCTGACCCAGTGCGAGGCGCAGGGCTTCCGCCGCATCACCTATTTCATCGACCGCCCCGACGTGATGGCGCGCTTCAGCGTGACAATACGCGCCGATGCCGCACGCTTTCCGGTACTGCTCGGCAACGGCGATCTTGATGCCGCGGGCGTGCTCGCCGACGGCCGCCACTTCGCGCGCTGGAACGACCCGCATCCGAAGCCGAGCTATCTGTTCGCGCTGGTGGCCGGCAACCTGGCGCACATCGCCGACCGTTTCACTACCGCCGAAGGCCGCGAGGTGGCGCTGCACATCTACGCGGAGGCCGATGCCATCGGCCGCTGCGCGCATGCGATGGATTGTCTCAAGCGCGCGATGCGCTGGGATGAGCAGCGCTACGGGCGCTGCTACGACCTCGATGAATTCAACATCGTCGCCACCCACGACTTCAACATGGGCGCGATGGAGAACAAGGGGCTGAACATCTTCAACGCCAAGTACATCGTGGCCGATGCCGACACCGCGACCGATGACGATTTCCTGCGCATCGAGGCGGTGGTCGCGCACGAGTACCTGCACAACTGGACCGGCAACCGCATCACCTGCCGCGACTGGTTCCAGCTTTCGCTCAAGGAAGGCCTGACCGTATTCCGCGAGCAGCAGTTCGTGGCGGATGCGCATTCGCGCGCGGTGCGCCGGATCGACGACGTGCGCGCGCTGCGCAGCACCCAGTTCGCCGAGGATGCGGGGCCGTTCGCGCATCCGGTGCGGCCCGATACCTACCTGGAGATCAACAATTTCTACACCGCCACGGTGTACGAAAAAGGCGCCGAGATCGTGCGCATGCTGCACAGCGTGCTCGGCGAAGAAGGCTTCCGTCGCGGGATGGACGAGTACTTCCGCCGCCATGACGGGCAGGCGGTGACCTGCGATGATTTCCGCGCAGCGCTCGCGCAGGCCAATGCGGTCGACCTTTCGGCATTCGCGCGCTGGTACGCGCAGGCCGGCACACCCGTGCTGCACGCCAGAGGGCAGCACGACCCGGCGCTGCATCGCTATGTTTTGAGCCTGCGCCAGAGCACGCCGCCCACCCCGGGCCAGGAACACAAGCTGCCGGTGCCGATTCCGGTGCGCATGGCGCTGTACGACGCACAGGGTCGCTCGTTATCGCTGCGCCTTGCCGGCGAAACCCAAGCAGTGGGCGCCGAGCGCGTGCTGCTGTTCGACGCCGAGCATACGCAGTTCGTGTTTGAGGATATCGCCGAGACCCCGGTCGCATCGCTGCTGCGCGATTTTTCGGCACCAGTGCAGCTCGAGCGCGACGAAGCGCCAGCCGACCTGGCCCTGCTGGCACGCCACGACACCGACGCGTTCAATCGCTGGGAAGCGATCCAGCGCCTTGCCGAGCACGTTCTACTGGCAGGTTACGCGGGCACTGATGCGCAGGGGTGGCGGCAGGCGCTGGTGGCCGCACTCGATGCGCTGCTGCGCGATCCGCAGCAGGACCCGGCGTTTGTGGCCGAGTGCCTGCTGCTGCCCGATGAAGGCCGGCTCGGCGAGCGCATCGACGCGGTTGATCCGGTGCGCGTGCATGGCCAGCGCGAAGCGCTGCGCGCAAGCCTGGGCCAGTTGCTGGCAGCGCCAATGGACAACGCCCTCGATGTGCTGGCATGCGACGACGATACGGCGGTCGATGCGCGCTCACAGGCGCGCCGGCGCCTGAAGAACGTGCTGCTCGGCCTGCGCACCGCGGCCGATCGCGACGCCTGCGCTGCGCGTCTGGGACGGCAGCTGGCGCACGCGCGCAACATGACCGATCGACTGGCAGCGCTCACCCTGCGCGTGCACAGCGGCATACCCGGTGCGCTCGCCGAGGCGGCTGCATTCCAGCAGCGCTTCGCGCACGATCCTTTGGTGATCGACAAGTGGCTGGCGTTGCAGGCCAGCAGCCCACAGCCGGCAACGCTTGCGCGGGTGCAGGCGTTGACTGCGGATCCGGCATTCGCGTACCGCAATCCAAACAAGGTGCGGGCGCTGATCGGCACCTTCTCGCGCGGCAATCGCGTGTGCTTCCATCGCATCGATGGTGCCGGCTACCGGCTGCTGGCCGACGCGGTGCTTGCGGTCGATCCGATCAATCCGCAGGTTGCCGCGCGTCTGGTCGGTGCACTCAACGGCTGGCGCAAGCTCGAAACGGGCCGCCGCGCGTTGATGCGCGCCGAACTTGAGCGTCTGGCGGCGAGCCCCACCCTGTCGCCGGACGTGGGCGAGATCGTCGGCCGCGCGCTGGCCTGAGGCGAATCGATCGGGCGGGCGCCCGCACGGGCTTGCGCTCAAGGCTGCTGTTGGGCTGCTGCAGCTGGTGAATGCGACCTGCCCAGCAGGCTGCTTGCTGCAGACCCGGCCACCACCAGCAGCGCGCCGGCCCAGCCCAGCCACGCGATGTTTTCGGCAGCGACCCAGGCAGGCGCGATGGCGTGCACGAGGCTGACGGTGAGCACGGTCAACAGCGGCGTGGTGGCCAGTATCGCCGAGACCCTTGAGGCTTCCCAGTGCGCCAGCGCCTCGGCGAAAGCCCCATAGGCGCCGAGCGTATTGAGCGCACAGAACAGCAGCGCGGCCATGTGCATGGCATCGAGCTCAAGCAGGGCCAGCGGTTGCGCCAGCGGCCACAGCAGGAGTGCTGCCAGCAGGTAGATCGCCGCCAGCACCTGGGTCGACGACCAGTGGTTGAGCAGCTGTTTCTGGATCAGCGCGTAGCCGGCCCACAGCAGTGCTCCGAGCAGCACCAGGCCCGCGCCGAGCAGATAGTGCGCACCGGCCACCGCGATCGCGATCTGATCGGCAAAGAACAGGCACAGTCCGGCCACCACTGCCAGTAGCCCGAGCCACTGGCCAGTGCTGTAGCGCTCGCCGAATACGAAGATGCCGCCCACTGCCATCAGCAGCGGTGCTGCCTGGATCAGCAGTTGCGCATTGGCCGGCGTGGTGTAGTCCAGGCCCAGCAGGTATCCCAGATAGTTGCCCACCAGCAGCACGCCGGCTGCGAGCAGCATCCACCAGTGGCCGCGCGGGTGGCCGGCGTAGCCGCGCAGGCCACCGCGCAGCGCCATCCACGTCAGCAGCACCAGTGCTGCGAAAGCGAACCGCGCCCAGGTCAGGGTCCACGGGTCGATCCGTTCCAGCGCGATCTTCAGTGCCACCGGCAGGGTGGCCCACAGGGTGGCGGTGATCAGCGCCAGCATGAGACCGTAGCGCCAGCGACCAGAAGTTCGATGCAGTGCCATGCCCTGGCGCGCTGGAGTAGGACGGGCAAGTATACGGCGCCGGGGTTCAGTCCGAATTCACCGCCAACGGCCCACGATGGCGACTCGAATTCACTTTCTCTATTCCTTTCAAGGAGAGGATTCATGCGCGGTACTCGCGGCGGATTGCTCGGGGCACTGGCCGCCCTTCTGTTGGCCGGTTGCGCTGCTTACCCGGAAACCTACTATTACGACGACGGCTATGCCGGCGGCGACTACTACTACGAGCGCGACCAGCGTCGCGCGGGCTATGGATCCGATTACGGATTCAGCTCCGGCTACGACAATAGCTACTGGTCGCCGGCGTATTCACGCTACTACACCTCCATCCTGTACCCGCCCTACGGGCGCAGTTACGATCCGTGGTACACGCCAGGCTGGCACTACGGCACCGGGTACGCACCGGGCGCTGGCTGGCGCGTCGGCTGGTCGTCGTACTACGGCAACCCGTCGTGGCGCTCGAACTGGTACTCGCCGTTCCGCCATGGTTCCTTCTACGCAGGCGGCGGCCATGGCGGTTACGGCGGCTACGGTTACGGCGGCTGGTACGACTGGTATCGCCAGGATTCCTCGCGCTACTGGCGCGATCGCGAGCGCACCCTGGGTCGCCGCGGCTACGAGCCGAGCCGTCGCTGGGGCAACGACAATCGCGCCAGCGAAGAAGCTGAACGCATCGCGCGGCGCAGCGGCGCGGCCGGCTATGCACCACGCGATGACGAGGGCGGGGGCAACGGCGGTTACGACGGTCGCGGCCGTGGTGGCGAGCCCAGCGCCTATGACCGGCGCGACGACAACAACCGCCGCTACGGCCAGCCCTCGCGCTTCGGCAATCCGCAGGCGGCCGATCGCGCGCCGCAGGATGGCCAGACTTACAACAGCGGCCGCAGTGGCGCTGCCGACAGCGGGCGGGTGTATGGGACGCGCGAGTCGGGCTGGATCGCCCCCGCCGACGGCGGTGCAACGCGGCGCAATCGACAGCCTGCCGATCAGGGTGAAGCGCTCAACGAAGCGCGCGATGACGACGCCGATCGGGTCGATGAAACGCGCCGAGCGACGCGCTACCAGCAGGTGCCGAGCGATGCGGGAACCGGCATGCCCTCGCGCAGTGGCTATCGGCGAATGGAAGCGCCGCGCCAGGAGTACGCGCGTCCCGCTCTCGGCGCGGATGATCGCGGTCAGCCGACGCGCCAGCAGTCGCCGCGCTACGAAGCCCCTGAGGGCGCGCAGATGCAGCGCTACCAGCAGCCCGGGCGCTACGAGCAGCCACAGCGATACGAGCAGCCGTCGCGACGCGACGCACCGCGCTACGAATCCTCTGCGGGCGAGGGCAGTCCACGCTTCGAGGCAGCGCAGCGCAACGACAGCCCGCGCCATGCGGCACCGGCGCACAGTGAAAGTCCACGCTATGAAGCCCCCGCACGCAACGACAGCCCGCGCTCCGAACAGCCCACGCGGAGCGAGCGCAGCAGTTCATCGAGTCGCGAGATCGAACGCCTGAGTCGAGAACCGGAGTGA
>Ga0209181_10000529_pt1 | contig 70938 bp, 61 predicted proteins | sample MAT05_FD_187208 | JGI IMG/M metagenome (GOLD analysis project Ga0209181, IMG submission 187208) | Freshwater microbial communities from Lake Fryxell liftoff mats and glacier meltwater in Antarctica - MAT-05 (SPAdes) (version 2) | ecosystem: Environmental > Aquatic > Freshwater > Ice > Liftoff... | reverse complement strand
GCAGGCGGCTGATCACATCGAAGGTGGTGTCGCGCGGCGAAATGCCCGTGCCGCCGTTGAACAGGATCAGGCGCACATCGGGCAGCGCCGCGAACTGATCGAGCGCGTCCGCCACCTGATCCGGCTCGTCTTTGATCAGACGGTAGCCCGCCGCGATGTGTCCGGTTTCGCTCAGGCGGCGCTCCAGGTATTGCCTGTTGCTATCGGTCTCCGGCGTGCGCGAGTCGCTGACGGTGACGATCGCCAGCCTGACCGGATCGCGTCCGGCGAAGGCACGATGGTCGTCCGCGCCTTTGTGTTGGGTCATGGCACGTTCCTTTAATGAGCATCGGCATGGGATGGACGCGGGCATGGCACGCCATGCCCACATAGTTTACGGTTTGGTGAAGCTGACCTGGTAGGGCGACTGCACGTAATTGCCGTCGTTGCCGACGACGATCAGCTGTAGCATATAGGTCCCCGGTGACAACCCTTCCGCCTGCAGGAATTCGAGCTGTCCGTTGACCACGCTGTTGTAGTGTACATCGCCCAGCGTCAGCCAGGCGCTGCCGAACTGTCCGCCGCTGATCTCGATTTTGTAATACTGTGCCTGTCCCGGCGAAAACTGCGCCGTCCCCAGGATCGGCATGTTGGCGCCGACAACCTCACCGTTGGTCGGCGTGGTGATCAGCGCCGTGATCACCATCGGCGATCCAACTGCCGACAAAATCTGTGTATTGCACGCCACCGTCGGCAGGAAAGCATAGCCGTTGTCACGCGCATAGCGTTCTGCACGAGCGGCATCTTCCGGGATCGGTGGCGGGGCGATGAAAAGCTGTTCGCGCGCGCCCGGCGAACTGCCGGCAAGCTCGATCGGCACCTGACAGTACAACGGCGGCGGGGGTGGCTGCTGTCCGACCGGCGCGCTGAAGCTGATCTGAGCGGCGATGTCCGGCGCGATCGGATTGACCAGCACCCGGAAGATGTCCGGCTCGACCTCGCGCAGCCACGGACCCGCAGCGGGCGGCTGATCGGGCGGCGGCGGCTGCACCGCGCGATAGGTCAAGCCGCCATTGCCGTCGGGCACAGCGGCAGCGCCGTCCAGGAACCACTCGTTGACCGAGGCAGTGCATTCCTGGGCAGGCTCACGCAGCGCGCTCAGACTGCACAGGCGTCGCAGCGCCAGCCCTGACGGCTGATCGAGACGTTCGGCTGGCAGGGTGCCATCCACCTGCATCTCGGTCAGAAAATCGCCGTTGGCGTAGAGCGCGGTCATGACGGCATTCCACAACGGCGCCGCCCCGGTCAGACCGGACACGTTGCTCATCGGCGCCCCATCGCTGTTGCCCACCCACACTCCGACAGCGGCGCCGCGCGTGTATCCGACGGTCCAGTTGTCCTTGAAGTTATCGGTCGTGCCCGTCTTGACCGAGGTTTGCAGCGCGCCCGTGTTCAGGGGGCTGTTGCTGCCCATCGCGGATGAGCGTGCGGCATTGTCCGCCAGAATATCCGAGAGGATGAAGGCGATACGCGCGTCGAGTACCTGCTGACCGAAGCCACCCCGGTTGACGGTGCGATCGTTGGCTTCGCCGCGCGGACAGGCATTTTCGTACTGAAACACGATCGCGCGCTTGTTGTCCAGCACACACAGGATCGCGGTCGTCGGCACCAGTGAGCCGCCGTTGGCAAAGACGCTGTAGGCGCGCGTCAGCTCCAACAGCGTGATCTCACCGCCGCCCAACGTGAGCGAGAGACCATACGCGCTGGCGTCGCTGCCCAGCGAGCGCACGCCAAAGCGCGCCGCGATCTCCAGCAGGCTCGGCACGCCCACCTGACGCAGCGTCTGCACCGCCGGGATATTGTACGAATTGGCGAGCGCGGCGCGCATCCGCACCGGACCATGAAAGGTGCCGTCGTAATTGCGCGGCTCGTAGCCCGCGATATTGGTCGGCGTGTCCCAGAGGATATCTCCGGCTGTAATGCCCTGTTCGAGCGCGCTGGCGTAGGTGAGCGCCTTCATCGTGCTGCCCGGCTGACGTGGCGCGACCACGACATTGACGCGCCCGTCGATCGAGTCGTCGCGGTAATCGACGCTGCCCACCATTGCCAGCACCTCGCCCGTGACCGGCTTCAGCACCAGGACGGCGGCGTTGCTGGCATTGTTGGCGGTGAGCGTCGCTATCTGTCCGCGCGCGGCGGCTTGCGCCATATTCTGAATGTCGAGATCGACGGTGGTGTAGACTTGGAACCCGCCCTGCGCGACCTGCGCGTCCGAATAGCCAAGCTCGGTCATCAGCGCCTCGAACTGGCGCTGCGCGTACAGGGTGAAATGCGGCGCCTGCAGGTCGATGCGCGGCTCGAAAAAGACCAATCCAACGCTGAGTGCGGCGGTGCGCTCGGCGTCGGTGACGAAGCCCTCGATCACCATCCGCTCCAGCACCAGACGCCAGCGCGCATTCACGGCTGCCTGTACATCCGGATCGGGGTTGAGCGGGTCGAGTTCGGCAGGCGCCTGGGGCAGCGCCGCCAGCAGCGCCGCCTCACCCAGCGTCACGTCCCTGATCGACTTGTCGAAAAATGTCTGCGCGGCGGCTTCAGCGCCGTAGGCAAAGTTGCCGTAGTAGATTTCGTTCAGGTACAGAGTCAGGACTTCTTCTTTGGTGAAGCGCTGTGACAACTGCCATGCCAGGATGATCTCTTCCGCTTTGCGGCGGATGCTGCGTTCGGTGGCGTATTCCTGATCGAACAGGATGTTGCGCACCACCTGCTGCGTGATCGTGCTGCCGCCGCTGCTGCCTTCCTGCAAGCCAGCGTACTGGAGCAGCGCGCGTGTGGTTGCCTGAATCTCGAAGCCGGGATTGGTGAAGAACGAGTCGTCCTCGATGGCGACGGTGGCAAACACGAAATGCTGTGGCAGATCGGCGTAGGTGATCGGAGTCCGCCGTCCTTCGCTGAACGCCTCGGTCAACAGCTGCTCGTCGCGGTCGTAGAAATAGGTGGTCTGAAAGCCCTCGTAGGTATTGACCGACGTGAGCTGCTCATCCCAGCGATTTTCCAACTCGGCGCCGAGCGTGGCGGTCAGGATCAGCGTGATCAGCAGCGTCCCGCCGCAAAATGTCACCAGCACGCCGATCAGCACCATCAGACAGCCGGGCGTGCAGCCCAGAATACGCCGACGCCGGGGCAGGCGCGGCGGCAGTGTCCCCGCGCCGCCGGGAGTCCCCGCCGCGCCGACGGGGGCGGCATTGGGCGTGTAGGGCGTATATGGATTGGGCTGCGTGGTCTGTGCCCAGGCGGGGGGCGGCGGAATGGTGGGCGCGGCGGGACGGGCGAACGGGGATGCCGGATCGACGGTCGATCGCCCCTGTTCGGGCACATGCACCAGCGTATGCTCAAAGGGCACGACGTGCGGCACCGTGTGTCCGGCTTCAAAAGACGGCGGTGTCTCGTCGTCGTCCAGGTCGGCGCCGGGCTGACGTTCCAGCCGTGTCTGCGCGGTCGGGATGAAGTCGGGGTTGGGATCGAGTCCGCCGGTGCCGGGCAGGGTGAGCGCCGACAGGTCGTCGGTCTGACGTGAGTCGTCCAGCGAGAGCGTGGGCAGATCGTGCAGATCGCCCGCCGGATTGGTCGCATCCTGAGGAACGGGGGCGGTGTTCGGCTCGGTCGGCGGCGAGTCGGTGGTGACGTTGGGATCGTGCGGGAGCTTGTTCGCGTCGGGCATAGGTGCCTCGTAGGTCATCGGATCCAAGATGAGCCTATTTTAGCATCACCCGGCGCGGCGCGCGTCCGCCGACTGGCTGACGCAGCATGGGCGGTTATGCAGTCAGGGCGTAAAAGACGCAAGACTTCTGATTAAAGGAAACCGAGCGCCAACACTGTTGTCCGCCACTCCCCTGCTCGTCACTAACCTTCACGGGATAACCTTCCTCAATTCCGGCGCCAGGTCATCAGCACATGCACACCCACCCCTGCCAGCAGCCCCCAGAAGGGTGCGCCTATCCCTAACAGGGCAAAATCGCCCGCCGTGCATAAGAACGCCACCAGCGCCGCATCGCGCGTCTCCGGCTGGTCCATCGCCCCCGCCAGCGACGATGCGATCACCCCGCTCAGGGACAACCCCGCGATCGTGGAGACGAACACCCCCGGAAAGCCGCCGAACAGGTCGATCACTGCCGCGCCGAATAAGCCGAAGACGACATGCCACGCCCCGCCCGCGATCGCCGACGCATAGCGTTTGGTTGGGTCGGGCTGTGCGTCCGGTCCGACCACCACCGCCGCCGACAGCGCGCCCAGCGTCGTGCCGTGTCCGCCGAAAAATGCCATCAGCACCGACCAGCCGCCGCTGATCGTCAGGATGCGGTCGATCGGCGCGTCGTAGCCGTTGGCGACCAGGACAGCCTGCCCCGGCGCGTACTGGCTGCTGACCGACATCACGAACAGCGGCAGCGCCAAGCCGAGCGCGGCGTCGAGTGTGAAGGTCGGCAGATAGAATTGTGGCAGCGCGATCGCCAGCGACAACGGCGGAAAGTCGAGGGTGCCCTGCAGCGCGGCGATCACCGCGCCGACCGCGATCGCCCCCAGCGTCGGCGCGCGGAATTTCAGCCGCTTGAGCGTGAAAAACACGATCACCATCGCCGTGATCAGGATGGCATTACCAGGGGCATCATCGATCGCGTTGAAGATGTTCAGCCCAAAGCGCAGCAGCACGCCAGCCAGCACCGCCAGGATGACTGGCGCCGGGATCAGCTTCATCACCCGTCCGAACAAACCGCTCAAGCCCAGCAGCATAACGGCACCGTTCGCCAGCATGTAGGCGCCGATGGCTTCGTTGAGGGTGTAATTGCCCAGGCTGACCACCAGCAGCGCCGCGCCAGCGGTCGTGTAGGGCGCGGTGATCGGCATACGAAACAACAATGACATGACGATCGTGATCACGCCATTGCCGATCACCAGCGCCCACACCCAGGACGAGGTTTGCGCGGGCGTCAGCTGGGCGGCGGCGGCGGCTTGCAACACGATCAGCAGCGGCCCCGTATAATTGATCAGGACGATGATGAACCCGGCGGTGATTCCGCTGATGGTCAGTGATGATGGGAGATCGCGCAGATTGCGCCAGACGTTGGCGAGTGTGGGCGCCGTCGGCGCGATGGGTTGGTCGATCATGAAGGTGATAATCCTTAGTGTGCGCCTGATAGCATAACGCAACGTCCCCATGCACGTAACCATCCACTGTGAGTCCATCAGGACAGCAAGCTGGCTGCACGACCTGATTTCGCCTGGCTCTCTTTATGGTGTACTGCCAACAAAGGAAAAGGTAATGGCACATCCTCCCCATGTCACACTCACGCCACTCGTGCAGGTGCGCCAGCTCTCCAAAACGTTCAGGCGCGACAACGGCGAGACCTTCTACGCGGTCAGGGAGGTGGATCTCGACATTTATCGCGGCGAAATTTTCAGCCTGCTGGGTCCTAACGGCGCGGGCAAGACCACCACGATCTCGATGATCAGCGGACTGCTGACCCCCACCAGCGGCGACGCCACCATCGGTGGGCACTCGATCACCCGCGCCCCACTGGCAGCCAAACGGCTGATCGGCATGGTGCCACAGGAGATCGCGCTCTATCCAGCGCTGACCGCCCGTCAAAACCTGACCTTTTTCGGCAGGATGTACGGCATGAATGGCACGGCACTCGCCCATGCGGTCGATGAGGTACTCGACCTGATCGATCTGAAGGATCGCCAGCACGATAAAGTCGATAAGTTCAGCGGCGGCATGAAGCGGCGCGTCAATATCGGTGTCGGGATGCTGCACAAGCCGCAGTTGATCTACATGGACGAGCCGACGGTCGGTATCGACCCGCAAAACCGCCGTCGCATCCTCGACACGGTGCTGCGTCTGCGCGACGAGATGAAAATGACCGTGCTGTACACCTCGCATCTGATGGAGGAGATTCAGGAGATCAGCGATCGCGTCGGCATCATCGATCACGGACAGATGATCGCGCTCGGCACAGTCGGGGAGCTGATTCAGAAGCTCGGCGAAGAGGATCGGCTGGTCTTCAAGGTCGGACCGCAGACCGTGCCCGACGCGCTGCTGCGCCAGATCGAAAGCAGCGTACCGACGGTGACCCGCGCTGTCTTCGAGCAGCAAGCCCTCGGCGGCGATCAATCGGACAGCCTGACCGACCGCGAAGGCGTGATCAGTATCTATGCTACGCGCGGACGCCGTGCCCTGCCCGACATCATCCGCATCACCAACGAAGCCGCGCTCGAAGTCTTTTCCGTCGAGGTGCGCGAACCCGACCTTGAAGCTGTCTTTTTGCAGTTGACCGGACGCGCGCTGCGCGACTGACGGAAGGACTCCATCGACTATGCTGGCTAAAATCTGGGCGATCGCCTACAAAGAAGTCTATCTCACCTTCACCGACCGCAGCCTGCTGCTGATCATGCTCGCCACGCCGCTGGCGCTGGCATCGATCATCGGCTTTGCCTTCAGCGGCTTCATCGGCGGACAGGGCAGCGATGTCAGTGTCAGCGATATCACGCTGGCGATCGTCAATCTCGATCAGGGGATGACGACAGGCGATCAGACACTCAATCAGGGTCAGATTTTCATCGATCTGCTGGTGCCGGATGGCGCCGACGATCCCGATAATGCGCTGCACACACTCACTGATGCGGCAGCGCTGCCTGATGCAGCCAGCGCACGCGCGGGTGTGGCGGACGGGACGTATGCGGCGGCGATCATCATCCCGGCGGACTTCACCCAGCGCATCACCGTCAGCCAGGCACAGCCGGAGCTGCAGCCAGTCGCGCTGGAGGTCGTCACCAGCCCGGCAGCCCCGGTCAGTGGCAATATCGCCTCCAGCATCGCGGGCGGGATCGCGGATCAGATCGCCGTCGGCAGCGTGGCGGTGGCATCCACGATCGGCGCTTTGACCGAGCGCGCCTTTTCAAACCCGGCGTTCGGGCTGCAATTCGCGGCGGCATCGTCGTCGGGGGCGTTCGCGCCGGACTTCTCAGCGGCGTTCGCGCCCGCCAGCGCACCGATCACGATCGAACAGCAAACGGTGACGGGCGCGGTGGCAGGCTTCAACCCGCTGGTGTCGTTCGGGTCGGCGCAGGCGCTGTTTTTCATGATGTTCACGGCGTTGGGCAGTGCCAACAGCCTGATGGAAGAAAAGCGCGGCGGCACGCTCCAGCGTCAGCTCGTCTCGCCGACGCCGCGTATGGCGATCCTGCTGGGCAAGATGCTGGGCACCTGGGTGACATGTGTGGTGCAGGTGACGCTGCTGATCCTGGCGCTGACGCTGGTCGGCAGCCTGATCGCCGGAGAACTGCAATTCATCTGGGGGAACAACATTTTCCTGATCGTCCTGGTGATTCTGCTGGCATCGCTGGCGGCGGGCGGAGTCGGCGCGCTGGTGGCGGCGATCGTGCGCACGCCAGAACAGGGCAATATCGTCGGCAGCGTGATCGCGCTGCTGTTCGGCTTGTTCAGCGGCGCCTTCTTCAGCCTGGACGCGATCCCCGGCGCGGACATCCTCAGCCGCCTCACCGTCAATTACTGGGGCGTGGAGGCGTTCACCAGGCTGGCACAGGGACAGACCGATATCGGTCTGAACCTGCTGGTGCTGGTGATATTGGGCGGGGTCTTTTTCGCCGTCGGGCTGTTCGTGTTCGACCGCCGTCTGAATGTGTAGAGACATCTGGACAGCCGATGGGACTTGCAGAACGATACCGTGACCCGCGCCATAGATCGATGATCCCGCCGTCACACACTGGAGGAAAGCCATGCGAACCACACTCGATATTGCCCTGAACGATCTGCGAATCGTCTTCAAAGATCGGACGATCTGGCTCAATCTGATCGTGATCCCAATCGTCGTCGCGGTCGCGGTCGGCTTTGCCAACGGCGCTGGAGTCAGCACAACCGTGAGCACTGTTCAGATTCGCGTCGATGTGTTCGATGCCGACAACAGCGCCGAGTCTGCCCGGTTGCTGGAGGCGGTGCGCGCCTCCAACGCCAACCTGGTGTTGTGCCCGATCGACCAGACCGCCGATGATCTGTGTCAGTACGGCGACCAGCCGCTCACGCCGGCGCTGGCGACGGCTCGCCTGGAAGACAAGACCGCGCTGGCGACGCTGGAGATTGCAGCGGGCTTCGGCGCCGCACTGCAAAACGGCGACCCGGCGCGGCTGGTTTATCGTTCCAACGAGAGCGCGACCGCGCCGAGCATCATCCTGCAGGCGGTCAACGCGGCGGTGACCCGGATCGGCGGCGCGCAGGTCGCGGCACAGGTGGGCGCGACGGTCGCGGACGATCTGTCATTTCTTGAATTCGACGATGACGCTGACCGCGCCGCTTTTGTGAGCGCGGTGCGCGACGACGCGGCGGCGCAATTGGCAACACAGCCGATCGGCATCGAGGTGGTCTCGGTCGAGGTCACAGAACAGGACGCGGACGGCACGCAGGGCGGGTTCGCCCAGTCGATCCCCGGCATGGCGACCATGTACGTGCTGTTTCTGGTGCTGCCCGCCGCCAATGTCATCCTGCTGGAACGCAAGAACTGGACATTGCAGCGGCTCGCCACCCTGCCGATCACCCGCGCGCAAATCCTGGGCGGCAAGCTGCTGGCGCGTTTCACGCTCGGACTGATTCAGTACGCGGTGCTGTTCGGGTTCGGGGCATTGGTGCTGGGCGTCGATTATGGCGCGCAGCCGCTGGCGATCGTCCCGGTCATGATCGCGTATACCGCCTGTGTGACGGCGCTGTCGCTGGCGCTGACGACCTTCCTCACCACCGATGCCCAGGCGCAGGGGATCGTGCTGTTCGTCTCGCTGACGCTGGCGCCGCTCGGTGGGGCGTGGTGGCCGCTGGAGATCGTCCCTGGGTGGATGCGCACGGTCGGGCATCTGTCGCCGGTGGCGTGGGCGATGGACGGCTACCGCGAGGTCATTTTCTTCAATGGCGGCTTGGGCGAGGTGCTGCTGCCGATCGCGGTGCTGGCGGCGGCGACGGCGGCGCTGTTCGTGGTCGGGGTGGCGCGCTTCCGGTTCACGAATTGAAATGAGAGAGTAGGACGAGGAGCGATGACGATGGTGACTCTGACGCTGAGAGTGCGTGCCGACCATGCTGGCGTGGTCAAGCTGGAAATTCCAGACCAGCAGCCCGATACGGAAGTCGAAATCGTATTGGTGATGCAGTCAGCATTCCCGCAGCCGGTCGATGCGATGGGGTATCCGATCGGATATTTTGAGCAGACCTATGGCAGCTTTGCCGATGAGCCGCTCACGCGCGATCAGCCGCCGCCGCCGGATGTCGTGGATGATCACGGATGATCTACTCACTCGACACAAACGTATGTATTCGCTATTTGAATGGACGTAACTACACAGCCCTCACCCTAAGTCCCTCTCCCATAAGAGGAGAGGGACTTGCTACTGCGTTTCTCCCCTTCTCCCCTTGTGGGAGAAGGGGTCGGGGGATGAGGGATACCTGAGCAGTTACGAATGGACAATCCGAAGCGATCGTCCATAAACTGCCGACCATGCCTCCTGCTGATATTGTTGTTTGCAGCGTCGTGCGCGGTGAATTGGCGTTCGGATCAGCGAAAGGCTCGACACCACAGCAGTCTTTCGTAAAACGCGCGCGGTTTCTTGAGCCGTATCACACGCTGCCCTATGACGACGCCGCTGCATATGAGTTCGGGCATATCCGCGCCGTGTTGCAAGCTGCTGGTACGCCCATTAGTCCGTATGATCTGCAAATTGCGGCGATTGCATTGGTACACAGTTTAATCGTGGTCACCCACAATGTGAGTGAGTTTCGGCGTGTGGTGGGACTACAAGTAGAAGATCGGGAGACCGATTGATAATCAGATACATCGATTTTGGCGTCTCGATCGCGGTGCTGACAGCGGCGACAGCGGCACTGTTCGCGGTCGGGGTGGCGCGGTTCCGGTTCACGAATTGAGCTAAAGTCTGGGCGCTCTGCCTTCGATGACGATCGACATACCCAGAGTCCACGAGGAAAAAGGGTATAAAGTCTACATCTACACAAATGAGCATCCGCCGCCGCATGTGCATGTGCTTGTCGGGGATGGAGTGGTCGTCATTACGCTGGACGAAACAGCCACTCTGGTAAGAGCGAGCGACGCCACGCAATCCGAGATCAGGAAAGCGCGTGAAGTCGTGCTGGCGAATCTGGGCAAACTGCTGCAAGCCTGGACAAGTCTTCACGGCGCGCAATAATTTTGCTGCGTCCGCTGCTAAATCAGTGAGGAACCAAAAACATGCCCGAACAGGTGTATGCGCCGCACAACGACGCCGTGAGCGCGCAGGTATGCGATGACACACTCAGCATCACCACGCGCGATGGGCGCGTCATTCAGACGCCGATAGCCTGGTCTCCCTGGCTGACGAGCGCGACTCTGGAACAACGCGCGAATTTCAAGGTGATGGGTCCGATCATCCACTGGCACGATCTCGATGAAGGCATCAGCATGGCAGTGATTCTCTTGGGACGTGCACTACAATGAGCGCGCAAAACAACTCCCCCACCCAATCCAGCGCCGAACGCTGGGTGCTGATCGCCGCGATCCTGGCATCCGCGATGGCGTTCATCGATCAATCGGCGCTCGATGTCGCCTCACCGCGTCTGCAAGCCGACCTGGGCATGAGCGGCACCCAGCTTTTCTGGGTCTCGACCGCCTACGCGCTGATGCTGGCGTCGCTGCTGCTGGTCGGCGGCGCGCTCGGTGACCTGTACGGACGCAAGCGCGTGTTCATGATCGGCATCGGCATTTTTACAGCGGCGTCGATCGCGTGCGGACTCGCGCCCACTGCCGACCTGCTGATCGTCGCCCGCGCCGCCCAGGGTATCGGCGGGGCGCTGATGGTGCCGGGCAGCCTGGCGCTGATCTCCGCCACCTTTTCCGCAGACAAGCGCGGCACCGCGATCGGCACCTGGTCCACCTTTGCCACCCTGACCACCCTGCTCGGTCCGCTCCTGGGCGGGTGGCTGGCAGAACGCGGACTGTGGCGCGCTGTCTTTCTGATCAATGTGCCCTTTGGGTTGATCGCGCTCTACCTGCTGGCGACGCGTGTCGCTGAAAGCCGCGACGAGACCGGATCGCGCCAGTTGGACATCGTGGGCGCGATCCTGATCACGCTCAGTCTGGCGCTCTTTACCATCGGCTTCACGGTCATCCAGGGCGGGGAGGGCATCCTGCCCATGCTGACCATCGTCGGGGCGGTGGTCGCGCTGATCGCCTTCATTTTCGTCGAGTCGCGTGCCGCGCATCCGATGGTGCCGCTCAGTCTGTTTCGGGATCGCACCTTCACTGGCACCAACCTGCTGACGCTGTTTTTGTACGGCGCGCTGCGCGTGTGTCCCTTTTTCGTCGGGCTGACGCTGCAACAGGTGCAGGGCTACCCGGCGGATGTTGCCGGATTCGCCTTTTTGCCGCTGGCGCTGTGCCTGATCGCAATGTCACGCTTTGCGGGCGGATGGGTGACGCGCATCGGGGCACGGATCCTGCTGACGGTGGGACCGGCGCTGGCGGGAGTCGGCTTTTTCCTGCTCGGCTTGCCGGGACTGACCGCCGGGCCCGCTGATTACTGGACGAGCTACTTTCCCGGCATCCTGGTCTTAGGGATCGGCTTGGGGCTGACGGTCGCGCCGCTGACCACGACGGTGATGGGGTCGGCACCACGCGAAAACGCGGGCGCGGCGAGCGGGATCAACAACGCCGTCTCGCGGGTGGCGGCGGTGCTGGCGCTGACACTGATCGGCGGGTTCGCGCTCGGTAATTTCCAGAGTACGCTGGGCGTCCGCGCCGATGACATCGCCATGAGCGCCGAGCAGCGCGCCGAGATGATGGCGAACAGCGACGACCTGGGCGCCACGCAGCCGCCCGACGGCATCGACGCGGCGATGCAGACCGAGGTGACCGACGCGATCAAGCTGTCGTTCCTGGATGCGCAGCGGTTGGTGTCGATCATCGCGGCGGTGCTGGCGTGGATCAGCGCGGCGATCGCCTGGATGCTGATAGCGCCGCGCGTGCCGGGGACACCCGCTGCTGTCGATCGTCCGGTGCTGGTCGGTGCGGAATAACCCCCCAAAGAGGAGAAAAACCAGGCGTGCGCCTCTTTTATGCACAATGAGGCGCAGCGCTGGATACTTCACCCTCTTGGGGGTCGGGGGTCGGGGAGGGGGCTTTTCGGGTGTGCCAGGCGACAACCCGCTTAAGTGGGTGCGCATGGGGCTTGGACGTGCCAAGCCCCTGTCATCGGTCAGCTTAGCTTATGGCAGCAGGGCGCCTGTCATGCCAAAGCTGCCCGCCAGCAGCGAAAAGTCGCTAATATTGACCACGCCGTCGTTGTTGAAGTCGGCGCGGGCGTCGAACCCGACTGTGACCGACGTTTTGCCGAAGGTGCCAGCAAGGATCGAGAAGTCGGTGATATTGACCACGTTGTCGTTGTTGGCGTCGCCTTCACGCAACGTCAGTCCGCCAACTATGTTGTCCCCGACGGCGAGCGTGACCGGGATACTGCTCGCCAGCGTATGAGAGCCTTTGACCCATAGGGTATACGACCCAGGCTGGTAGTAGCTCAATGTCAGCCGTCCGTACTGGTCGGTGGTCAGCGCTGTATCGGTCACCACCCCGCCGCCCTGCATCAGCACCGCGCGCACATTGGACACGTAAGCGGCATTGGGCGCGGTCGGGCGACCCTGGTACTGTGGCTGCACATTGGCACTGGAACAGGCGGTATTGATCACATTCACCGTCCAGGTGCGCGTCTCGGTCGCCAGCGCCATCTGGGTCGGGTGAATGACCGACGCGCCGTCGGTCACGGTCAAGGCGACGCTATGGGTGCCGATTCCGAGTCCGTTTCCGCTCACGGCAAAGTACAACGTCAGACCGCTGACAGCGGTGTAGTCTTCCTGACTGACGCCGTCGATCGACCAGCGCACCTGAGACCCGCTCAACGGTGCCAGAAGCTGCGCGCTGAAATCCTGCACAGCGCACACCTGCATCGTCACGTTGGTGTTGGATGGGGATGCCGTGCCCGGCTCGATCGGGCGGATCGCAGGCTGCGATCCCTGCCCGAACTGACCCTGATAGAAGCGCAGCGCGAACGCCTCGGCTGCGGCTTCGCAGTACGGCACGCCCAGAAAGCGCATGATGCAGCTAAACCCAGGGCGATAGTAGGTGGGATAGCCAGGGGTATCGTCGTAGCGCGCACCGTCGAACAGCCCGGAGACGCTCGAATTGGTGTAGGGACTGTTCGGCGGTGTGATGGTCGGGGTGTCATCGTCGATCCAGCGCAGCCATTTGATGCTGGCGCGCGCGGTCAGATCGGTGACATTTGGCTCGCAGCGCGTGTAGCCTGGAGGGACTGTCCCTGGCACATCGGTACACCTTGGAAAACCAGGATAGGCGCTGCTGTATTCATCTGCCAGGCGCGCGAACGAGTGACCGAGCTCGTGCTGGGCGATCTGGACTGCCAGACTGTGACGGGAGAAAGTCGAAAAACGTCCTCCCGCGCCGCCGTAGGTGCTATCGTTGACCATCACCATCAGTTGATCCCAGTTGGGATAGGCGGCAGCGGCGGCGTACAGCTTGGTGGAATTGACCACCAGCAGCCGTTGAATGTTGAAGCTGCAAAATGTCGCGTCAAAGGCAGTGGCGACAAATGTTCCAGAGAGCGGATCGCTGATCGAGGACGTATCAAGGCAGCACGTCGGCGCGTAGGGATCGCCCTGTACGCACGCTGCGTTGTAGGGAGGGTGGTCGGCACCCGATCCAGCCGAAGCGGTGAAGATGCGCTCGACCTTCATATAAGAACGGTATTCATCGTGGGGAAAGATGCCGAAAAACTGGGCGTCGAATTCCGCAAAATGAGTCTCGAACAACGTCTGCTGCGCGCTGGTGTAGCCATCGCCCATCACCAGCAGATCGACCCGATTGGCGCTCGACCCGGTATCCTGAGGCGCGTCGAAGGCTGCATCTGCCGCGACCGCATAGTCCGCCAGCGCCAGTGTGTCATCGACGGCGATCGCGGCGGGGTCGAATACCTGCATCGCGGACGCGGCGCTGTTTTCCAGCACCAGGCGCGTCCCGGTGATCAGCGGCGCGCGCACTACGAACGAGGGCTTGGGATCGAGAAACCGATGTTCGTCGATCGTGCCACCTTCGCCGTGAAATTCTCCGCGTATCCACACGGGTAAGCTGGTCTGTCCACTGTAGCGTGTCGTACCGTCGGCATCGATCAGGCGGACGCCGATCAACTCGGAGATGCGATCGGGCGTGATCGCTGCCGCCGCTTCATCGTAAAAGCGGGCGTGCGTCACCACCTGCCTATAAAAGACGGGCTGCGCGGCGCCATTGGCGTCCTGCTCGAACACGATGTAATGCGAGAGGATACCCGCGTCTTGCGCGGCACTGGGCGATGCCAGCCCGATCAGTGCGCACAGCAGCACCAGGACAATCCCGAGTTTGCGAGCCATATCGTTCCTTTGCGCTCAGGGTCAATGAACAGGGACGCATCACCATGTGTCCCTGTTCCATTATAGTGCAGTCACCTAATATGACGATCACATATCCGTCTCAGGGCGCGCTGGCACCCGATTGTCCAAAGTTCGCCGCCAGCAGCGAAAAGTCGCTGATGTTGACGGTATTGTCCTCGTTGAAGTCGGCGCGTCCGTCGAATCCGCTCGTGCTAATCGTCTTGCCAAAAGTCGCCGCCAGGATCGAGAAGTCGGTGATGTTGACGATATTGTCGTTGCTGGCGTCGCCCTCGCGCAGCACGCTGGTGGTCAGGGTGTTGGCGCCGGGAACCAGCGTGATCTGTTTCGTCACGCCCAGGGTGTGCGTCCCTTTCACCCACACCGTGATCGCGCCTGGAGCGAGATTGCTCACGATCGTCGTGCCATTGGGTTCGATCGTCACTGTGTCGTCGAACAGCACCACGCCGCCGCTCGTCTCGACGATCACCCGCACGGGGATATTCCAGGAACTATGCGGGGCTACTGGTCGTCCCTGCAACTGCATGGCGATCGTGAGCGTTGTCGTGGCGACGGTGGGAGTGCGGCTCGGCGTCACCGACGGTGTACGTGTCGGCGTGCGGGTCGGCGTCGGCGTGAGAGTCACTGTGCGCGTTGGCGTGCGGGTCGGCGTCGGCGTCGGCGTATTGACCACAGGCGCCACGCGGAACTGCGCGACATAAGGCGCGCTGAAATTGAGCGTCCTGACCGCATCGTTGTTGGCATTGCCCATAGGGTTGCCGCTATAGAGCTGCGTCGCGCTGGAAAAGCGGTTGATGCGCGGGCACGCCCCCCCGGCGCATGAATACGCCATGATGGTGCGAAAGCCGCCCGCCGGGTACTGCCAGCCATAGCCATACGGCTGCAATGGCACCGAACTGCCGGAATTGGCGCGGTCGTGCATCAGCCCCATGTTGTGACCCAGCTCGTGCGCGGTCGAATGATTGCCGCCCATCGCGGAGCGGTTGATCACGCTGTAGCCATTCGGCGCGAATGCCAGCGGATTGCCGATATAGCCGGACGACATGAGCCAGGCGATACCGCCATAACTGCCATTGCTCATCGCCAGGGTGACCAGATCGGCACTATAGGTATTGCGCAGCGTGGGCAGCATGTCGAGATTGCCATCGTTCGTGATGGTAATGTGGTCGAGTGCGTTTTCCATGTCGTTGCTCTCGTCATAGGCGACCTCGACGGTATGCACCAGGCGCAGGCTGATGTTGATGCTGCTATTCGTATACGCCTGATTGATCAGCGCCAGCTCGGCGGTGATCAGGTTGACCGCCTGCGTCGTGCCGCCGAGCAACGCGCGAAAATCATCGGTGTAGGCGACCATCCAGTCGATCTGCGACACTGCGTTCGGGCTGTCGAGACTCAGATCGGGCGCGGGCGCGATCCCCAGGGGCGGCGGCGGCGGAATGCGAATGTCGTCCCCCTCGTCGATCAGGACGCCGCGTTCCTCGATGATGAACGTTCCGCCACTCGCCGGGAGCAGCGTGAAGACGCGCGCCCCGATTTTGAAGCTGCCGCGCGTATCGCCGCCGGCGCTGACGATGACGATCTCGCCGCCGCCGTCGATCTCTCCTGTCCATACCGACCCGCCCGCGATCAGCGGGTGCGGCTGTGCCGGGGTGAACAGCGCGGTGACGCGCACGTCGTCGAAGGGCGTCAGCAGCAGGCGCTCGCCCGTTTGCGCGGCGCTGCGCAGCGTCTCGATCTCCAGACGCACCGCCCGCGCGCGCGTCGCGGTGTCGTTGAGCGGCGGTTCAGGTGCGTCGGGCGCATCGGTGAACAACGCAGGAGCGGTGCCGGTCGTCTGCGCGGCGATCGGGCGGGAGGCTTGGGTAAAGGCGATCAACCCTAAGATCACGTTACAGGCGATGATTAGCAGTACGAGCGAACGTCGGCGCACGATTTTATTCCTGATGATCGAGCTATTTGCACTTCACGATTATGATTGTACGGCAAAATGAATCTGGAAAGCGGATCGAAATGCTTAAGACAACCTGTTACTGCCTCCATTTAATGCTGGTGATACTGGCACTGACCGTGCTGACCGCGTGCGACCAGGTGCCTCCCTCCCCGACGCCGACGCGCGTCCTGAGCGCGCCCACGCTGGCAGCCAGCCCGGTCATCCTGCCCTACCTGCCGACCCTGCCGCCCTTCGAGATGGCAGAAGGCGATCTGACCGCCGCCTCGCTGCCGCGCGACGCCGTACTCCCCCCACTGACCCAGGGCACACGCGCATCCGGCACGCTGCGCCAGGCGATCACCATCGCTCTCAGCAGCGGCGTACCGCACCCCGGCGATCTCTACATCCCGCAGGGCGAGTCAGGCAGCCTGACCCCTGGCGTGCTGCTGCTGGCGGACGATCCGCTCCAGTGGGGCGATCTGCCAATGCGATTGCGCGATCGCGGCATCAGCGCGCTGGTGACGACTATCCCCGTCGGCGCGACGATCGCGGATTTCACCGCGCTGCTGGCGTCGCTGGGGGGCGCCAGCGACCCCGGTCATCTGGCGGTCGCCGGGATCGGGCGCGGGGCGGACGCGGCGGTCGTGGGCTGTGCGGCGGACTTGCAGTGCGACGCGGTAGTCACGGTCGGCGGGACGCGCGCGGCGATCGAGTCGGCGCTGGCGGCGCTGGCGCCGCGTCCGATCTGGCGCGAACCGGACGGCGTGATCTTCGAGATGCCGCTCAAAAGCGCCGACGCTGAGACGCTGGCGGCGTGGCTGGAGGCGGGGCTGGGGTGAGGGAAATGGAGAGTATAATGATCTATAGGAAAAGTCATATCGAGGTGAGCGATGAGTGACCTGGATCAAGCAATCGACATCATCCGCCGCATCAGTGTTGATGACAAACTGCTGATGTTGGGCTATCTGAGAAAGTCGCTCCAAAAGGAGCTGACACAAGATCAGTTCAAACATTTGTCATGGGGCGACTTTCTCGATCTGAGCTATGGACTTGTGGCGGATAACCCAATGGAAGAGCGTCCGCCATTTTCGCCACCCGAACAAGACGCAGTCGAAGCCGTCAGTGGAGAGGTGCATCATGAGCAATTTTGAGCAGGTCTTGTCTCTGGTCGATCAGATCGAAATGGAGGAACGTGTCAAACTTTTCGCGCATTTACGCGAATTGCTGCGCGCTGAATTATCGGTTGGCGATTTCAAAGAGTTACCCTGGGCTGTATTCCTCGACCTGACTTATGGCATTTTGGCACATGATCCGATCGAGCTTGTGAGAGACACACTCGACACTCCACAACGTTTGGGATAAGTCAGCCAGCAGCACGCAGCACCTTACAGCGAATTCACCAGTGCCAGTTCCACACGACTCGGGTTTTGGATGCGCCGCGATGCGTCAAGAATTTCCATCCCGACGATACTGCCATCCTGAGCATAATCCAGAATCATCCCCGGCTTATCTTCATCACTCTCGGAGATCGGCAGGTCATTGAATAAAATGCGCAGCACATCCAAACCTGAATCGTAGACGATCTTCATAACCGACTCCAATACTTTTCAATCTTGCTCGTGCGATAAACCATGACGACCATACGCGGATCAGCATCTGTTACGATCGCACGAACAAGATATAGTGTACCGCTAATTTCGATCTGGGATTGATAGATCATGCGACCGCTGTGACCATGCACGATTTGCCCAGGTGAAACCATCACCTGATCAACGATCTCAAGTGGAATTTCACGCCGCTCTGCCTCTTCGCGGGCATGATCGCTGATCAGATATGTCGCAGGCAATTGACTCACCCCCGCAGCGTCGCCCCCAATTGCGTCGCGCACGCCCTGGCGATCGCCGCGTGGATCGGCGCCACATCCTTATCGCTCAGAGTGCGCTCGTCGGTCTGGTAGGTCAGCGCAAACGCCAGCGATTTGCTGCCCGCCGCGATCGGTTCCCCGGTATACACATCGAACAAACGCACCGCTTTGACGATCGCCCCCCCTGTCTGACGGATGACCGCCTCGACCTGCTCCGCCGTCACCGTGTCTGGCACGATCAGCGCCATATCCTGTAACACAGGCGGCGTTTGTGGCAGCGCCCGCACCGGAAAGTCGCGTAATTTATTGGCGCTGATCAGCAGATCGAGGTCAAATTCCGCCATCAGTACCGGCGCCTCGCTCATGCCGAAGCGTTCCGCGATCAGCGGGTGCAGCTCACCGAAGACGCCGATCGTCCGCTCGCCAATCACCAGTGCCGCCGATCGCCCCGGATGGAAACTGCTGTGCTGCGCGCGCGTATAATGTGCCGACCCAATGTGCAGCCCGGCGATCAGCCCCTCGACCGCGCCCTTGAGGTCGTAAAAATCGAATACCGCGCGCGCGTCTGTGGCGGCGACCGCGTGCCCGCCCGACCAATGCGCCTGATCGCGCGTCCCGGTCAGCAGCAGCGCCAGACGACGCGGCTCGTCGGGCAGCGCCGCGCCCGCGACCGGCAGATAGACCGCGCCGATCTCGAAGACGGCTTGCCGGGCGCTGTGACGCGCGTTGGCGGCTGCCGTCTCCAGCAGGTGCGCCAGCAGTGTCCGACGCATGACCGTTTTGTCCTCGGTCATAAAATTCGCCAGCATCACATGTGCCTGTCCGATCAGCGGCGACTCGGCACCGGGCGGCACCAGCGCCGCCTCGCGTGCGGGCGTGGTCAGGCGATAGGCGATATTCTCGCGGAACCCCAACCCGACCAGCAAATCGCGCGTCGTTTCCTCGATCTCCAGCGCCGGATTGGGATGCTGCGGCGGCATGGCGTCCGCGATCATGGTAGTGGGGAGACGATCGTAGCCGTAGATACGCCCGATCTCCTCGATCAGGTCGGCTTGCCCGGTGACCGGATCGGTGTCGATGTCCATACGGGTATCGGGGGCGGTCACTTTGAGCGTGTTGCCGCTCTGCCTGACGGTGAAGCCGGCGCGCTTCAGCATCGCCGCCGCTTCGCCAGCGGGAATCGTCACGCCCAGGATGCGCGCGATCTCGTCGGTGTGCAGATCGACCGTGACAACGGGCGCCGGGCGCGGGTACGAATCGAGGATTCCGGACGCGATTTCCCCGCCGCCCGTCTGGTGCATCAGGCTGATGCCGCGCTGCACGCCCAGGATCGCCTGGGATGGATGCACACCCCGGCTGAAGCGGTAGCTGGCGTCGGTGAATACTTTTTGACTGCTCATGCTGCGACGGATGTTGATATTGTTCCACGACGCCGCTTCGAGCATGACGTTGGTCGTCCCGGCGTCGATCTCGGTGTCGGCGCCGCCGATGATCCCGCCGATCGAGAGCGCGCCAACCGTGTCGGTCACCAGGATATTGTGCGCATCCAGCGCCCGATCGACCTCATCGAGCGTGCGCAGACGCTCGCCCGGCTCTGGAAAGCGGGTGATGATCGTCGGCGTGCTGCCCCCGGCGCGCGCTGCCAGCTTGTCGTAATCAAAAGCGTGCAGCGGCTGCCCGATCTCGAAATTGACGTAGTTGGTGACATCGACGATGTTGTTGATCGGACGCTGCCCGACGGCGCGCAGGCGCCGCTGCATCCATTCCGGCGACGGCGCGATCGTGCAGCCGCGCAGCAGCGCCAGGGTGAAGCGCGGGTTGTATTCCGGCTCGCGGATGTCGATCTGGACGGCTCCGGCGATCGGCGCACCGCTCGCGGTCAGCGCGAACGACGGCGGCTTGAGCGGGACATCGAGAATCGCGGCGGCTTCGCGGGCGACGCCGTAGATACTGATCGCCCGCGCCAGATTCGGGGTGAACTCGATCTCCAGGATCACATCGCCAAACACATCCTGCAGCGGCGTGCCTGGCGGAAAACCGGGATTTTCGTGCAGCAGGATGATGCCGTCGGCGTCATCGTCGATGCCCAGTTCGTAGGCAGAGCAGACCATACAGCGGTTGGGGATGCCACGCAGCGGCTTTTCCTTGAGGATCATGCGCTGGCGGATTGCGCTGTGTCCGTCCCAGACTTCCGCCCCTTCGCGGGCAAAGGCAGTCCAGAGCGGTGAGGGCAGGACGCCGAGTCCACGATAGGCGAACAGATTCGGCGCCCCGGTGACGGTCGCCTCCAGCTCGGACGCGCCGTGATCGACCATCGCAATGATCAGACGGTCGGCGTTGGGATGCGGTCTGACCTCGTGGATGGCGCCCAACACCAGCTTGTCCCGATTCCACACCAGATGATCGGACGGCGGCAGGCGGATACCCTCGACGGCGGTCTGCGCGACGCCGACGTAGTGAATCTTCGCCACTTCCAGACCGGCGAGAGTCAGCTTTTCCGCCAGCAGCTCCGGCGGGATGGTGATGTCGATGAAGTCTTTGAGCCAGGAAATGGGAACCAGCATGTTAGAACTGCTCCAGGAAACGGGTATCGTTCGACCAGAAATAACGAATATCACCGATTTCGTGCAGCAGCATCGTCACCCGTTCGGGTCCCATGCCAAAGGCGAAACCGCTCCAGATGGCAGGATCATAGCCGCCATTGCGCAATACGGACGGGTGCATCATGCCCGCCCCGGCGATCTCCAGCCAGCCCGCATACTTGCAGATGCGGCAGCCGCGCCCGCCGCACAAAAAGCACTCGACATCGATCTCGATGCTCGGCTCGGTGAACGGAAAGTAACTGGCGCGGAAGCGAATTTGCGCCCCGTCGCCGTACATGCGTCGGGCGAATTCCGTGATCGTGCCTTTGAGATCGGTCATGCGGATATTACGCCCGACGGCGATCCCCTCGACCTGATGAAACTGCACCTCGCTGCGCGCGGTGATCTGCTCGAAGCGGTAGCACATGCCTGGCAGGATCACGCGCACCGGCTGCGTGCCGTCGGCGCCGAGTTCACGCATCGAACGAATCTGACCGGGGCTGGTGTGCGTGCGCAGGATCACGTTGGGCGTGGTGGTGTAGAAGGTATCCTGCATGTCGCGCGCCGGGTGGTGCGGCGGCATATTCAGCAGGGTGAAATTGGTGTCGTCGTCCTCGACCTCGCGGCTGCGGTAGACCTGGAACCCCATTTCCGCCCAGATTTCGCGGTAGCGGCGCAGGGTCTGCGTCGAGGGATGCAGCCCGCCGATCGTCGCTGGACGACCGGGCAGCGTCACATCGATCTGTCCTTCTTCGAGATCGCGCGCCAGCGCCAGCGCCTTGATCGAGGCTTCGCGGGCGACATACGCCTCGATCAGCGCCGTCTTGACCTCGTTGGCGCGCTTGCCAAAGGCGGCGCGTTCGTCGGAGGGCAGCGCGCCGACGCCGCGCATGATTTTGGTCAGGGCGCCGCTCTTGCCGGTAAATTTCAATTCCCACTCGCGCAGGGCGTCGGGGGTGGTGAGGGTGTCGAGTTCGGCGGAGGCTGCCTGGAGCAGCGATTCGAGCTGTGCTTGCACGCGGATCGATCCTTTCTGTCTCTAGCGGGGATTGTGCCAGTAGGGAGGGGAGGCGTCAAGCGTAGGGGTGTGGCAGTGCCAACCCGATCTTGGCGCATAATCCAACTTCAATTTTTGATCTACAGTGAAATTTATAGTATAATATAAAGGCGTCAAAGGACAAAATTCGACTCCATGCCGTGTGGCTACAAACAAGCCCTATATCCTTTGATGCTTTTCATTCAGTGGTTAACGGCTGTAATAATTCAACCAAGAGCGGTTTTTTTCTGAGAATAGTAGACCCCTGTTTTTGATTGGCGCTGATTATCGACATCGTGAACCAGGTGAACCACCCGCCACACATAATCCAAATACCGATCCTCACGCTTTTCATAGCATCGTTGCAGCGCCCACGATAAATACGTGCATTTGCTGCGACCTCCCCGCTGTGAAATCGACGCTGAGAAAAATATGGCGGACGCATCGACAGGCGTCGCTACGACATACGCCTGCCGTTAAACACCCACATGAGCAGTCATCGAGTTATCTTTCCGGCAGGGGGAAGGACTTCATTCAGTCCTTGATCGCCTTCAACGCGACCGCTGGCACGACCTATTATTTCATCGGCGCCCTGAAAACCAGCCCGACCGGGGAGGCGGCGCAGCCGGACGACGCCACGATTTACCTGTCGTTCGGGCTTAGAACAGCCCCGCCGTCGCCGCAGACCGTCACGGTCAACGCGGCGCTGCAAGGACGTGGCGCGACGCCCAACAATACCTGGCAAGAATCACTGCGCACGATCTTTTACCCGATCTACACCAGTCCGGCGGGCGGCACCATGACCCTCGATCTGACTCGGCGCGCCGATCCCGGTGTCGTCGTAGCGAGGGTGAACGATGCTCGGTAATGGGTTTGGCACCGCCAAGCCGATTACGAATCGATTTGTGCTGCCCACCGTGACGCATCCTCCGCCTGGAGCAGCCCGTAGCCCTGCAATTCTGGCACGATCCACGCGAACGAGTCGTTTGACTCCTCGATCCCCGCCATCGTGATCCAGGGGATGAGCGCGCCAGGATAGTCGTCCAACTGGTCGTGTACGCCGATAGCCTGCCACAACAGCGTCTTGCCTTCTTCCTGGAAACCCGCCTCGATCAGCGCCACGCCCAGATTGTTGAGCGCGATCGCCACGTCGAGCGCGTCGGCGCTGCCATGCGCGATCGCCAGCCCTTCACGGAAATGGCGCACGGCGATATTCCACTCACCCACTCCGGCTGCCAGCGTGCCCAACTGCTGCCGCAGTCTGTTTTGCAGCGGTGAATCGCCCTCGGTCGCCATCAGCGCATCGTGCAGCGCCGCCCCTGCATCGACCCACTCCCCCGACTCGAAGGCGGTACAGGCGGCGTCCAGCGCGCGCGTGGCATCCGGGTAGGAATCGGTCTGCACATAACATGGACCAAACGCCCACCCACGCCAGTCGAGAAAGATAAATTCCGATTCCAGTTCCGCAAACCCCGGCGCGAACGCCTCGACGGACGTGGGAAAGGTTTCCGGTGCCATCAGCACACGCAGGCGAGTCTCGTACACCGCCTCGGCGGAGACAGCAGCGCCGCCTGTGTAATCTTCGACGTTGACCGTGACGACCGCGCGCAAATCATGATCGCCCACCTCGGTCAGATAGAGGGTCGAGTCGAGCAGTGCGCCCTGCCGTGTGGGATAGTCCGCCCAGAATTCGCTCGACAACGCCTGATCGACGTATTGATAGTCGGCGTCCGGCTCGGCATGAGATCGCAGCGCCACGTCGAGCGCCACCTGTCCGCCGCCATTGGAGTCGGTCAGCCAGACACCCTGCCAGCTTGCCCGCAGCCGCAGCCCGCGTCCGCCGTCGGCGCGCATGACGAAATACTCGTCGCCGCTGCTCCAGGCAGCCAGCGGCTCGATCGCGGCGCTGCCGGGCATGAACACGATCACGGGTTCCGACACCGTGATCACATGGACATCGCCGTCATCGGGCGCGGACACCGCCACCAGCCCGGCGGATGATTCGGCGCGCACATCGATCGCCGATGCGATCATGGTCGGCGCGGCGGTGGGCGTGGTCAGCGGCTGGACACCGACGCCGACATCGACGGCGGTGCAGCCCGTCAGGAAGAACAGTGCGCACGCCAACGCGAGTCGTGGTGGGGCATAAAATCGTGATCGTGTCAACATATCAGCACCCATGCCCCTCATTTTGTCCGCATCCCCGGCAGATCGACGATCATCGTTGTGCCGACCCCGACACGGCTGTCGGCATGGATCGTCCCGCCGTGCAGCTCGACGATCTTGCGCACGATCGACAAGCCCAGTCCTGTCCCACCGCCGTCGCCCGACACACGCACCATCGGCTCAAAGATGCGATCCGGCAGATATTCCGGCGGGATGCCGATGCCATCATCTTCGACGCGCACCTGACAGCCGTCGTCGTGAAATTGCAGCACGATCCGCACGGTGCCGCCCGCGCCGGAATACTTGAGTCCATTGTCGATCAGATTTTGAAACGCGCGCAAGAGCAGATCGCGGTCGGCTTCGATCGGCATGGCAGCATTGGGCGCGTCGATCGAGAGCGCTTTGCCTTCGCGGATGGCACGCTCGTCCTGACGATAGACGGCATCTTCCAGCAGATCGATCAGATCGACGCGCGTCCACTGCGGCGGGACATAGCTCAGGCGCGCGTCGAACAGCATACTATCGACCAGCCGTGTCAGCCGATTCGCCTCGGTCTCGATGATCCGCGCCGACGCCCGCCACGAGTCGGCGTCGATGGTCTCGGCGCCGCTCAGGTTCGCCGCGTGCCCGATGATCCCTGCCAGCGGGTTGCGCATGTCGTGGACGATACGGCGGATGAAATTGTCGTAAAAGGCGGCTTGTCCCTCGGTGCCGATCACCGGACGGCTGGTGACGACCGCGCTGTGCTGGTCGATCGGCTGCGCCTGGATCGCAAAATGCACGCCATCGCGCACGGTCAGCGTCTGCGTCATGGTTCGTCCGCCGCGCAGCGCCCGATCGACCAGCCCTGCCACCGGGGCAGACAGCCGTTCGCGCTCGATCATGCGCGCGGCGGCGGCGTTGTGCCACAGCACCCGTCCGCGCCGATCGACGATCGCCGTTCCTTCAATCAGCGCCGCCGCCCGCTCGATCCGACGGGCGCGTGCCCGTCCGGCGCGGATTCCGCTCAGGGCGATCGCCAGCGGCAGCGCGGCACCGATCAGCAGCCACAGCATCCCCGCCACCGACGCGAATCGCACCGTCAGAAACGGCGCGCCGTCATCGATGGCGCGGGTGAACAGGATGGCGGTCAGGATGATCCAGCCGATCGCCAGCAGCAGCAGCGCGAGACGATACAGGCGCACTACCGGGCCTGCACCAGTCGGTAGCCGACGCCATGCACCGTCTCGATCAGCTCGTCGCGCTCCAGTCCGAGCTTGCGCCGCAGCGCCGCGATATGACGATCGACGGTGCGCTCGTAGCCGATCCAGCTCGTATCCCAGACATGATTGAGGAGCTGTTCGCGCGTCCAGCCCCGGTCCGGGTGGCGCGCCAGAAATGCCAGCAGCGCGAACTCGATCGGGGTCAGGTCGATCTGCGTCCCGGCGCGGCTGACGCGCAGGTGTTCGGTGTCGATCTGCAAGCCGCCGACGCTGATCCGTTTTGGCTGCGAATCCTGCTCTGCTTCCGCCCGAATCTGTCTGACCGCGCTCAGGGTGGTGCGAATCTGGGTCGCCAGCGTGTGTTTGTCCCAGGGCTTGGTCACAAAGGCGATCGCGCCATGTCCCAGGCTGGCGGCTTCCATCTCCTCATGCGAGGTGAGCATGATGATCGGGATGAAGCGCGGACGCTGGCGCAGGCGCGCGCACAGCTCGATCCCGCTCATGCGGCTGCTGCTGGTGCTGGAGTCGAGTACGATATCCAGCAGGGCGAGATCGGGTTCGCGCTGATCGACCAGCCCCAACGCGGTCTCGCCACTTTCCGCCGTCACTACGTCGAACCCCATCGGGCGCAGATAATCGATCAGCGCGGAGCGGATGCTCGATTCGTCGTCTACTACCAGGATCATCGGTCGTGGATCGGTCATGGCTGCGTTGCTCGAATAGGCGATCACAGGTACAGTCTCATTGTGTATCGATCGGGGCAGCATTTGCAAATGGTCTGTTCGTCCTCATGAGTGCATCGACGCTGACAACGGCGCAAAGAAGCGCCATTTTCACCCACGACCGACCGTTGATCGTCACGGCGGGCGCGGGCAGCGGCAAGACGTTCGTGCTGGTCAACCGCTTTCTGGCACTGCTCGACGCCGACTCGTCGCTGCCGCTGAACGCGATCGCCGCCATCACCTTCACCGAAAAAGCGGCGGCAGAGATGCGCGAACGGGTGCGCGACACGATCATGGAGCGCGCACGCGACGCCCGATCGCGCGCCTCGGTGTGGCGATCGCGGCTCGACGCCATCGACGGCGCCCGGATCGGCACCATTCACAGCCTGTGCGCGGGGATACTGCGCGCCAATGCCGCCGACGCGCAGATCGATCCCGCCTTCGAGGTGCTGGACGACATCGGCGCGCGGATGCTGCTCGACACCGCCATCGACGACGCCCTGCGCACGCCCGGCGCTGCTGCCGAGTCCGCCTCGGCGCTGCTGGACGCCTACGACGGGGGGCAGGTGCGCGCGGCACTGCGATCGCTGGTGACGAGCGAGGCGCCGAACAGCGCCGACGCCGCCGCGCTGTTCGAGTCGTGGCGCCATGCCTGGGACGCAACCGCACAGGCTGAGCTGACACAGCTCGACAGCGCCATCGCGGGATCGGCGTTCGCGCACTGGTCAGATGCGATCGCCCCCGATAGTGACAAATTGGGCGCGATCTGGCGCGGGGTCGTCGCGGGGATCGCGTCGTGGCGTGAGCAGGGGGACGCGCCTTTCGCCGATCAGATCGTCACGCTGACTGCGGTCGAACAAACGATCAAAATGAATGTCGGTGCTGCTGGATCGTGGGGCGGCAAAGACGCGCTGGCACAGGCGAAAGACGCCTTGCGCACCGTCAAAGCGCACCTTAAAGACGCGACCGAGGCGATCGGCGCGCCGCCCGGTGTGCTGGATGAGTCAGCGGCGCGGCTGATTGTGCATTGGTCGCGGCTGACCGACCACAGCGCGCGGCGCTATGCCGAGCTGAAATCCGCGCGCCACGCGCTCGACTTTGACGATCTCGAACGGTGCGCCGCCGATCTGCTCGACCGCGAGTCGGTGCGCGACCGAGTGCGTGCCGAGATACGATACGTGCTGGTGGACGAATTCCAGGACACCAACGCGCGTCAGTATCGGATCGCGCGCGCGCTGACCGACGGTGGGCACCCCGGTGCGCTGTTTGTCGTCGGCGATCCTAAGCAGAGTATCTACGGCTTTCGTGGTGCCGATGTGCGCGTGTTCAAAGAGGTGGCAGGTGGGATCATCGCGCGCGGCGGCGAGGGCGCGGCACTCAGCGAATCGTTCCGCACGCACACGCGGCTGGTCGGCATGTTCAACCGTTTCTTCGCGCATCTGCTCACCGAGACCAGCACCTACGCCGTCGATTTTGGCGAGTCGATGGACGCCAGACGCGACGCCCCGACCGACGCCCCCCCGATCGAGCTGCTGCTGATCGCCAGACCGAGCGCCAGCGAAAAAGCCGACCAGCGCGCGCGTTCCTCCGAGGCGGACTCCGATGATGCGCCAGAGACGCGCACCCGTGAAGCGGACTCGATCGCCGCGCGCTTGGTCGCCCTGGTGCGGCAGAGTCGCCCGGTGTACGACAAAGCGAGCAAGGCGATCCGCCCGGTGCAGTACGGCGATATGGCGATCCTGTTTCAGGCGATGAGCCACGCGCCGCTGTACGAAGACGCGCTGGCGCGGGCGGGGGTGCCCTATGTCACCGTCGCCGGAAAAGGCTTTTACGATCGTCAGGAAATCTGGGACGCGCTCAACCTGCTGCGCGCGCTCTACAACCCCGCCGACGATCTGGCACTGGTGTCCGCGCTGCGTTCACCGCTGTTCGCCCTCAGCGACGAGGCGCTGCTGCGGCTGCGGCTGTCGCATCCCGACGGGCGAGGCGGCGCTGGTGACGGTCGCGTTGTTATGCGCCCCTACAAGGACGGTGATCGCGGGGGCGTGTTTTGGACGGCATTGTTCGCGGTCGATCTGGCGGGGTTCGACCCCGATGATGCCGACGCCATCCGCTTCGCGCGCGTCACGCTGGACGACTTAGGCGCGCTCGCCGGGCGGGTCTCGATCGCCGACCTGCTGCGTCAGGCATACGCCGACAGTGGCTATCTGGCGATTCTGAGTGCGCTGCCCGGCGGTGTCCGCCTGCGCGCCAACGCCGAAAAGCTGATCGCCATCGCGGACGCCGGACGCCAGATCGCGCTGGGCGAATTCATCACCGCGCTGGACACGCTCAAGGCACAGGAAGCACGCGAAGGCGAAGCCGCGCTCGACGCGCTGGGCGTGGTGCGGCTGATGACGGTGCATAAGAGCAAAGGTCTGGAATTTCCGGTGGTGGTGCTGGCGGACAGCAGTTATAAGGGCGGCGGACGCGGCGGCGACGCGGCGGCTGCCTATGACACCGACAGCGGATGGACAGCGCGTGTGTACGACCCTGACGAGGCGAAGTACGTCGATGGGTTTGCGTCGAGAGCCGCAAAAACGCGCGCGCTCGCCAAAAATGACGCCGAAAAACGCCGTCTGCTCTACGTCGCCGCCACGCGCGCCGCCGATCTGCTGATCGCCAGCGGCACCGTGTGGTGGAACAAAGAAGGCGGCATGAAAACCGCCGGCTGGCTGGCGTGGTTGAGCGAGGCGCTGAGTTTAGAGGCGCTGACGCCGGACGACCCCGCCTTTGCGGTCGGTCGCATCGACACCCCGATTGGGAGGGTTGGCATGTCGCTCGCAGGGACGCATGACGCTGCGTCCGATGACGCCGTTCCCGACGAACCGATCGATCGATTCGATGCGGCTTTCGCGGCTTTCGCGGCGCTGACCGATGAACAAAGCGAAGCTAATCCAGTCGCCGCCCCACCGCTGATGGGCGCGCTGGCACACACGCGCATCGACGCGCGCACCGCCCGCGATCTGTCCGCGACGCAGCTCGCCGACCTGGGCGCGGCATTGGGCGCGCTGCCAGAGACGCACCGCCCGTACTACCGCGAACGCTGGCGCCGGGGCGTCGGTCAGCGGGCGCCGGAGTCGATCCCGACAGTCAGCGAGTCGCAGACGCGCGCCCATGCCCGCCTGGTCGGGGAGATCGTGCATCGCGCCCTGCAATACGGACTGGAAGAGGAAAAATGCGATCTGCGTCGGCTGCTGGCGGATTACGCCTGGGAGTCGGGCGTGATCGATCCGGCGGAGTCGAGGGGCATGGTCGATGAAGCCTATACGCTGCTCAAGACCGCCCAGGCGAGCGAGGTCTTTCGCTGGATCGCTGCGTCCGATCGGGCAGGGCTGCGGGTATTCCGCGAGCTGCCATTCACCTACCAGACGGCGCACCCGGACGGATCGGTCGGTCGGCGTATACACGGCGTGCTGGACATGCTGATCGAGCGCGACGATGGATCGTGGGCGGTGGTCGATTTCAAGACGGCGCGGGTGCGTGGCAATGTCGGGACACACGCCGCACGCTATACGCTGCAGGTCGGCGCGTATGCGGCGGCGGTCGAGTCGCTGGTCGGTGTCACGCCGCGCGCGTGGCTGTATTACATCCATCACGACGCGCTGATCGAGGTGGCAGCATCGACGTGGCGTGCGGGCTTGGAGTCGCTGGAGGGGGCAATCGGGGCGTTGTTCGAGGGGTGATGGCGGGTTTGGCGCGCCAAACCCCTACTTAAACAGGGAAGGATCGAGCTGGCGCGCCTTGATAAAGTCGGCTTCCGCGTCGCGCGTATCGCCTTTGGCGCGCTTCGCCATACCGCGATTGTTGTAGGCACGGGCATAGTTCGGGTTGAGCCGGATCGCCTCGCTAAAATCGGCGATCGCGCCGTCGTAATCCTGTTTATTACGACGCGCAATCCCGCGATTGTTGTAGGCATGAGCATAATTCGGGTTCAGCCGGATCGCCTCGCTGCTATCGGCGATCGCGCCGTCGTAATCCTGTTTATTACGGCGCGCAATCCCGCGATTGTTGTAAGCAAGGGCATAATTCGAATCGAGTCGGATCGCCTCGCTGCTATCGGCAATCGCGCTGTCGTAATCGCCTTTGTCGTAGCGTGCCAGACCGCGATTGTTGTAGGCGGCGGCATAGTTCGGGTTGAGCCGGATCGCCTCGTTATAATCGGCTATCGCGCCATCGTAATCCTTTTTGTCGTAGCGTGCCAGACCGCGATTGTTGTAGGCGGCATAGTTCGGGTCGAGCCGGATCGCCTCGTTATAATCGGCGATCGCGCCGTCGTAATCCCTTTTTTCATATCGATCGCAGCCGCTGGAAAAATGCTCCGCCGCCGTCAACTGCTTCTCCGTCACCGGGGATGCCGCCGCCGCCGCCGTGATTTGCCGCTGTGCCTTGACGCGCTGTGCTGGCGCGACCGGATGCAGCACCAGGTCGAGCGACTTATTCAGATAGCGGCTGGTCAGCCGCCCCATCGCCTCGTCGAAAAAGGCGATCGGCACGGACAGGTTGTTGTAATCACCCAGCTGCGCCAGCTTACCTGTCAGGTAGGGGCGCGCGCCCTCCCAGGTGAAGCCGTCGAAGACCAGTGGGATGATATTGCGCCCTGTATCGATCGCCAGCTCGATCTCGCGCCGCACCCAGTCGCCGGGTTCGCTGCAGCGCAGCAGGGTGTCGGGCTGGAGGATGACCAGGAAGTGGGCGCGCGCCTTGATCTCGCCGACGATCACCCGTTCAAACGAGCCGGAGTCCAGCGATTGATAGTCGAAAAACACATCGTACCCCGCCGCGCGCACATGCTGAAATACGCTCAACGCGCTGTACTGGCTGGTGCGACGGTAGCTGATGAAGACGGTTTTTTCGATGCGCATGGATGACGCTCCCCACAATGATCGCCTGTTCATTGTAATATAAAGTTCAGATGAGATCAAAAATCGAGTCGAGCCGATGGCTGCGCAGCTTCAGGTCGAGTGCAATGATGGCGGCAGCCATACCCGCGTTTTTGTCACGTATTCCGGTGAGACCGAGATGCGATACAATATCACTGCTGCACTTGAATAGCATAAGGCTGTGCTCAATGACCACCATAGCGCACATGACATTGAAAGAATTGGATGACATGATTGAAGCCAAGATCGACGCGCGCCTGACGCGGATGCTTGGCGATTTTGAGTGGAGCGATCCAGCCGATGAAGACCGTTCGTGGGAAGAGAGTCGCGCCGCTGTCAAACGCGCGCGTCGTCCGCTGCCTCCAGGCGCCAGGTCGTCCGTAGAACTGCTGCGTGAGGATCGTGATCGGTGATGCCCAACTATGTAATCGACGCCACTGTCGTGATCGAAACCGTACTTGTTGAAGCATACACAGCACACGTTGATCGGTTTTTTGATAGCATCACAAATGATGACCGCCTGATCGTGCCTGAGTTTTGTCTGCTTGAATGCACTAATGTTTTGTGGAAACGTATACGTGCCGGACAGATAACGCGCAGTGAAGGTGAAGATATGCTATCCGCGTTGCGCGGGTTGAAGCTTCGTCGTGCGCCGATGAAGCGTTTGCTCGATCGCGCGCTTGATATTGGTTTACGACGTTCCCTGGCAATACATTACGCTTGTCCGCTTGTTACACTGGATCAATTAGAGGCGCGGGCAGCAGTGAGTGAAGGTGTGACCGTAGTTAACCTTGTGACCGCGTAGCCGTCTGCTCATGATCACCCGACTCGCCCGACTTTTTGCCGTCCCTGACTATGCCCGACCCGGACATCCCGCCGCGCGCCGCGACCGCGCTGGTGAGCGCCGACCCGACTTCGCCGCGCGGCTGCTGCGCGCCCTGGCGCATTTCGTGATCGCCGTCGCAGTACTGCTGATGGGCGTGCTGATCGCCAGCGGCTTTCTGACGCAGCCGTTCGGGGATCGCCCCTCGGAAGCCGTCTACAACATCCTGATCGTGCCGACGCTGCTGCTGAGTGCGTCTCTCAGCCTGGGCGCCTACATCAACGGCATCAGCATCCTGTCGATCCTGCGGGGCGGCGCCGCATGGGATATGCTGCGCACCACACCGGGCGGGGTGCGCCTGACGCTGTTAGCCCGACACAGTGCGACGCTGGCGCGCGGCGGACGCCTGCTGATCGCGCTGACGGGTGTGCGCGTGCTGCTGATTGTGCTGCTGCTGTGGGACATGATCGCCAACCAGGGACGCACGCTGGAGCTATTGATCCTGGGGATCACGCCGACGATCGGCGTCGCGGTCGCGGTGCCGCTGCTGGCAGCGGGCATGGCGGCGAGTCTGCTGCTGCCGGTGACCGGGGCATTGCTCGATACCGCGATCGGGCTGGTGGTGGCGTCGATCACCCGATCCCGCTTCGGGATCATCCTGGTGACGGCGGCGATCGTCGCGGTGCGCGTCCCGCTGGTGATCTTCCTCGGTTTACAGCGCCTGTTTCTGCTGTCCGACGTGCCCACCCTCGATGCTGGCGAACAGTGGCGGATCGTGGTCGGCGCGAGCGTGGTGGATCAGGGCTATGGGCTGCTGCATCTGCTGGACGGCGCGGCGATCTGGGCGCTGGTGCCCTACGGCATCCTGCTCGGCGGCATAATGCTGGCGATCGCGGTCGGTCAGGCGTGGCTGGCGGATCGGCTGGTGCTGTGGGCAGCGGATCGCGCGCAAAAACGCGGGTGAACGCCGTTACGGACGCACCGTCACGGGCGCACATGCCCGTCCCCGACGACGACCCACTTGTAGGTCGTCAGTTCTTCCAGCGCCATCGGACCGCGCGCGTGCAATTTTTGCGTGCTGACGGCGATCTCCGCGCCTAAGCCCAACTGTCCGCCGTCGTTGAAACGGGTGCTGGCATTGACGAACACCGCCGACGCATCGACCCCGGTCGTGAAGCGTTCGGCGTGGGCGGCGTCCTCGGTGACGATCACCTCGCTGTGCCCGGTGCCGTGATCGCGGATGTGGTCGAGCGCCTCGTCCAGCCCGCTCACCACTTTCACGCCCATGATCAGCGCCATCCATTCGGTGTCAAAGTCGTCGGCGCCCGCCGGGGTCACGTCCAGACCGGGCACGCCCTCCAGGATCGCTCCCGCGCGCGACTCAGCTTTGAAGACCACCCCCGACGCTGCCAGCCGCGTCGCCGCACGCGGCAAAAAGTCTGCCGCGATCGCCTCGTGAACCAGCAGCGTGTCGAGCGTGTTGCACACCGACGGACGCTGCGTCTTGCCATTATGCACGATGTCGAGCGCATGGGCGGCGTTGGCGGTCGCGTCGATGAAAGCGTGGCAGACGCCGATCCCACCCGTGATCACCGGGATGGTCGCGTTGTCGCGGCACAGACGATGCAGCGCCGCCCCGCCGCGCGGGATGATCATATCGACGTACTGGTCGAGACGCAGCAGCTCGGTGATGTAGCGCCGATCGGGATCGTCGATGCACTGGATCGCGTCGGATGGGAAGACATCGGCAAATTCCGGCGTGTGCAGCGCGGCGCGCATCGCCTCCACCATCGCGGTGGTGCTGCGCAGAATTTCTTTGCCACCGCGCAGGATCACCGCGTTGCCACTCTTGAGCGTGAGCGCGATCACGTCGGCGGTGACATTGGGACGCGCCTCGTAGATCACGCCGATCACGCCGATCGGGGTGCGCTGCTTGCGGATGCGCAGTCCGTTCGGCAGGGTGCGCGCGGCGAACTGATCCCCAACCGGGTCGGGCAGGCTGGCAACCTGGCGCACGTCGGCGGCGATCGCGGCGAGGCGTCCGCCTTCGAGACTCATGCGATCGATCAGGTGCGCGCCCAGTCCGGCGGCGCGGGCGTCGTCGAGATCGAGTCGGTTGGCGCTCAGGATCGGGTCGGCGCAGGCATCGAGCGCATCCGCCAGCGCCAGCAGCGCGCGATTTTTCTGGTCGGTCGTCACCCAGGCGAGGCGCGCGGACGCGGCTTTGGCGCGCTTGCCGATGGTTTGCATGTCCATGATTGTGCAATCCTTTATTTCAGCAGCACCAGATTGTTCCGGTGGATCAGCGCATCGCCATAACTATACCCCAGACGCTCGACGATCTGCGCGCTCTGCACGCCGCACAGCTTGCGCGCCGCCGCCGCATCATAGCTGCTCACGCCATGCGCGATCGCGCCGCCGTCGGGAGCGCACACCGCCACCGTCGCGCCCCGGTCGAATTCGCCCTCGATGCGCGTCACGCCAACGGGCAGCAGGCTCGCGCCGCCCGCCTGGACTTTGCGCGCCGCCCCCGCATCGATGTGAAGCGTCCCGCGCGGACGCTCCACCAGCAGCCAGCGCTTGCGGCTCTCCAGGGGCGTACTCACCGCGTCGAAACGGGTGCCGACATTCTCCCCGGCGACGATGCGCACCAGCGCATCCGGCACCTTGCCGCTGGCGATCCAGGTGGTCACGCCGCCGCGCGACGCCAGCTGCGCGGCTTGCAGCTTGGTCGCCATGCCGCCTGTGCCCAGGCTGGAACCGCTGCCTCCGGCGCGCGCGATCGTCTCGGCGTCGATCTGTGCCACCCGTTCGATCAGCACCGCGTCGGGATTGCGGCGCGGATCGGCGGTGAACAAGCCCGGCTGATCGGTCAGCAGAATCAGCCGATCGGCTTCGACCAGGGTCGCCACCAATGCTGACAGGTTGTCGTTGTCGCCGATGCGGATTTCTTCAGTGGCGGTGGTGTCGTTCTCGTTGATCACCGGGACGATGCGCCGCTCGATCAGCGTGGTCAGGGTGTCGCGTGCGTTGAGGAAGCCAGCCCGCACGTTCAAATCGGCGCGGGTGAGCAGTAACTGTGCGGTGATGATGCCGAAGATGTCGAACAGATCGCCATACACCTGCATCAGCCGACTCTGCCCGACAGCGCTCAACATCTGGCGTGTGAGGATGCTGCGATTCAATTCGGCTGTGCCGAGGCGTTCCCGTCCAGCGGCGACCGCTCCCGACGTGACCAGGACGACTTCATGACCTGCCTGATGCAGCCGGGCGATCTGCTGGACGACTTCGAGTATGCGCTGGCGGCTGAGGTGCGGCGTGCCGTCCGTGAGGGTGCTGGTGCCGACCTTGACGACGATCCGCTCGCTCATACGTCGTGAGTCTGAGGGGTCGATGGCGCGGCGTCGCTGCGCACTGGAAAGCTGGCGATCAGGTCAGCGAGCTGTCGGCGCGAAAACGGCTTGGCGAGCACGGCAAGCGCACCGCCCACCAGCGCCAGCGCGCCCCGGTCGCTGCACGAGCGATCGGTCATGGCGATCACTGGGATAGTGCGCGTCCGGGGATCGGCGGTCAGCTTGCGCAGCACGGCGAGCGCGTCGGCACTGGGGAGGTCGAGGTCGAGCAGGATGAAATCGGGGGCAGGAGTCATGGCGGCGGCTTGTTGGGTCGATTTGGCGCCGGTGGTATTGCGCTTGAACTGTACCTCCAGATCGCGCAGGATCAGCGCGATCGCAAACAAACTGTGGGCGTCGTCCTCGATGATCAAGGCATTGGAAACGCCTGGCGACGGCGTTAAGTTAGGCATACCGCTCCCCCTGGATTATTTACTGACGACTTAGTTTTGCAGCGCTGGCGCTGTGTGCATCGTGATCTATCATGGCTTTGTTATATCACAATTTTTAAGATTGCGAGTTATCGATTGGGTCTGTGTGCATCGACCGTCCTATGAGGTGACATGCCATATTTGTAACAAGTGTCGCACGATCCCGCTGCCGCCCGTGAACGCGCTCAGGCAGGGGTACATTCCGATTAAGACAACGTTACGAAAATTTGCATCGCAGATTAAGACACGCTACACTGAATCGCGTGGACTAGACCACACTAGACCACGCACCTGACTATTCTTCGAGGAGACTCCACCCATGAAACGGCTTCTTTTATCACTCGTACTCGTGCTTTCCATTCTGGGCATGACGCTGGCGCCCGCCGCCGCCGCCGATGCCCCCGTCGGCACCTGGCTCGGCACCTGGCCCTACGCCGCCCCCGGCACCCACAACCTGAACAGCTTCGCGGCTGGCGGTCTCAACGACAATCTCGGACTGGTCTACCGTCCGCTGGTGGAGCTGACCCCCGCCTACTATCTGTGGGCGACCAACGAATACGTCGGTATCCTCGCTGACTCATGGGGCTTCGTGGACGACAACGCGGCTTTTGAATACACCATCAAATCGGACGCGCTGTGGTCGAACGGCGATCAGGTCACCTCGGAAGATGTGGTGAACACCTTCGCCATCGGACGTATCCTCGGTTGGTCGCAGTGGGGCTATCTGGCGAATGTCGAAGCCGCCAGCCAGGACACCGTGCGCTTCACCTTCCAGGAAGGGCGCGCCTCGCGCAATGCCGAACGCCAAATCCTCAAGGAACACGTCGTCGCCAGCGCCAACTATGGCGAACTGGCTGCCCAGGCGATGCAATTGGTCGCCGACGGCAAGACCAAAGACGATGCCGAATGGACTGCCCTGGCGACCGCGATCGCGGAATTCCGCCCGGAGACGCTGATCGCATCGGGTCCCTACACCTACGCGCTCGACGATGTGGGCGAAGCCTTTATGACCCTCTCGTGGCAGCCGCTCAGCCTGTACAGCGCCTCGGTCAAGTTTGGCGAGCTGAAGCTGTGGGCAGGCGAGACCGAAGCCACCACCGCGCTCGTCCTCAGCGGCGAGCTGGCGCACAGCACCAACGTCTATCCCCCGGCGACGATCGACTCGTTCGTGGCTGAAGGCATCCGCCTGGTGACCACCCCACGCGGTTACGGACCCGCGCTGCTGTTCAACTTCAACCTGCCCGCTTTCCAGGACGCGCGCGTCCGTCAGGCGATGGCGCACGCCATCAACCGCGAACAAAGCGCGCTGCTGACCAACGGCTTGGGCGCGTCGGGCACGGTCACCATGTCGGGTATCCTCGACTCGATCGCCCCGACCATCCTCAGCCAGGAAACGCTGGACTCGCTCAACGGCTACGAGTACAACCTCGAAGGCGCCGCCGCCCTGATGCAGGAAGCGGGCTACACCCTCAATGCCGACGGCAAATGGGCGAACGCCGCTGGCGAAATGCTTTCCATCGAATACACCTTCCCGGCGGACTTTGCCGACTTCAGCGCGGCTGCCCGTGACGCCACCGCTCAGTTGAACGAATTCGGCTTCGACATCAGCGAGCGCGCCCTGCCCTGGCAGGAAGCCGCTGAAGCCATCCGCCTGGGCGATTTTGACCTGTCGGTCTGGAGCTGGGGCGCGGGTTCACCGTTCGCCTTCCAGAATATGAACAACCCGATCCGCCGCTGGAACAATCCGGTCCTGCCGGCTGAAAAGCCCGGTATGAGCCTGCCGCTGCAGTTCGAGATGGACGGCACCGCGGTCGATATGGACGCGCTGATCCTCGACGTGAGCAACGGTCTCGACACCGACGCGCTCCAGGCAAAGGCGGACACGCTGGCGCAGATTATCAACGCCGGCATGTATTACATTCCGTTGAACGAAATGCTCAGTGTCGAGCCGGTCAACGAACTGGCGATCGCGGGCGCGCCTGCCGACGGCGATCCCATTTACGCCAATCCGTCGAACGATCATTTCATCGTCAAGCTGATCCTGGACGGCACGCTCGGTCCGGTGAGCTAAACATCACTCTGGTGCTGGAGGGATGAGGCACGCCTCATCCCTCCATTTTTCTGATTTTGAATGAAGCCCTGAATTATTGATACAAGGCATGACATGACCGCCATCCCCGTCGCATCGACTGCCCCCGTCGTCCAATCCGACCTGCCACCGCGCCCAACCGTGCTGGCGCGCCTGAATCAGGTGCGGCGCAGCTATCTGTTTCGCGTGATCGTGAGCGGGCTGATCACCATCTGGGCGGTCACCACGCTGACGTTCTTCATGATCCGGCAGATGCCCGGCAGCCCGTTCGAGGTCGCCATCGATGGTCTGATGACGCGCCAGTCGATGACCTACGACGAGGCATACCGCGCGGCGGCGTCGATCTACAATTACGATCCCGATCGTCCGGTGCTGCTGCAATATGCCGACTTCATCGGCGATCTGCTGCAGGGCGACCTGGGCAAGTCGATCACGCGCGGCAATGCCCCTGTCCTCGATATCATCCTGCGCTACCTGCCCTGGACGCTCTTTTGCGTCGGGCTGGCGCTGCTGATCAGCTTCACGGTCGGGACGCTGCTGGGTCTGGCGATCGGCTATTGGCGCGGCACCTGGTTCGACAACGCGGTGACGACCTTCGCCTCGATCGTCAGCGGCATCCCCGATTTCATCATCGCGCTGCTGATCATCCTGGTGTTCGGCGTGCAGTTGAAATGGTTCCAGGTCGGCGCCATGCGCGGCGGCGTCGATCCGACCATCACGGTCGGGTTTTCTTTGGAATATATCGCCAGCCTTTTACAGTATGCTTCCCTGCCGATCCTGATCTACGTGCTGTCGTCGGTTGGCACCTGGGTGCTGGCGATGAAGAGCAGCACGCTGAGCACGCTGGGCGAGGATTACATCGCGGTCGCACAGGCGCGCGGTCTATCCCAGCGCCGCATCCTGACCGGGTACGTCGGGCGCAACGCCATGCTGCCCCTGATCACCCGCCTGGCGATCAGCGTCGGCTTCGTCGTCAGCGGCAGCATCATTATCGAGGAAATGTTTCAGTACCCCGGCCTGGGGCGCAATCTGTTCCTGGCGATCGGGTCGCGCGACTACACCATCATGCAGGGGATTTTTCTGGTGATCACGGCTGCTGTCGTCATCTCCAACATTCTGGCGGATCTGGCGGTCGGCTGGCTCGATCCGCGCGTGCGCCTGGGGACGGAGGGGGGCTGATATGTTCGGATTAGAGACGATCGCCTCGCCCGCCGGACTGCTGATCGGCGCGCTGTGCGGTCTGGTGCCGCTGGCGGCTGGCTTCTACTACAAACACATCGGCGTCGGCGTCTACGGTTTTCTGGCGTGCCTGATCAGCGGCTTTGCCTGTGGCGTCATCGGCGGACTGCCGATGATCGTGCTGACCTACGCCGTCGTCCTGAGCTATGCCTATGTCAACCGCCAGGACCCGTTCACCTCGCGGGCGGCGCTGACCGAGGTCACCTTCGAGGTGTCGCGCGTCGAGCAGTTTCAGCGCGCCCTGGCGAATCTGGGCATGGCGTTACGAGGCGGCTGGCGTGCCCTGACGCGCAACCGTGCCGGATTCGTCGGCTTTCTCGGACTGCTGTTCTTCTTCGTCATGACCGTATTCGGTCCGCTGGTGATCGAATACGAGGGCGCGGCGCAGATGGATCGGCGCGCGCCGGGTGCCCGCGCGCTGGTGGCACCGCCGAGCGCGGAACACATCCTCGGTCTCGACTGGAAAGGGCGCGATGTGCTGTCCCACATGGTGCACGGCGGACAGCGCCTGATCCTGACCTCGATCCAGGCGGGCATCCTCGCTACCGTGCTGGCGGTCGCGCTGGGATCGCTGGCGGGCTTGCTGGGCGGGGCAGTCGATCAAATCCTGACCACGATCGCCAATTTCATCCTGACCATCCCGGCGTTTCCGCTGCTGATCGTGCTGGCGGCGCTGATCGAGTTCGACAGCGATTTTCTGCTGGCGCTGCTGTTCGGCGCGCTCAACTGGCCCACGCTGATGCGGGCGGTGCGGGCACAGGTGCTCAGCCTGCGCGAACGCGACTATGTGCAGGCGGCGGTCGCGCTCGATCTGGGGATGTGGCACATCATCACCCGCGAAGTCTTTCCCAACATGGTCAGCTACATCGCCGTCAACCTGATCTTCACCATCCGCATCGCCATGTACTCGATCGTCGGGCTGGTGTTTCTGGGACTGGTGCCGCTGCGCGAGCCAGATTGGGCGGTGATGATCTTCACCGGACGCCAGCAAGGGGTGCTGTTCCTGCCGCAAGCCGCCGGGATGCTGCTCTCCCCGATCGTGGCGATCGCACTGTTCCAACTGTCGCTGGTGCTGTTCAGCCGCTCGCTCGAAGAGATTTTCAACCCGCGCCTGAGGACGGGCATATGAACAGACGCACATGTTTCCGGTTCTGCCTGGGTTTGGCGGTGCGCGATGAATGAACAATCGATCGTCCTGAGCGTGCGCGACCTGTCGGTGAGCTATCTGGCGCCACGCGGACGGGTGCGCGCGGTGCAAAAAGTCTCGTTCGACCTGCACGCGGGCGAGACGCTGGCGCTGATCGGCGAGTCCGGCTGCGGCAAATCGACGCTCAACCTGGCGCTGATCCGCCAGCTCCCCAGGAGCGCGCGCATCGACGGCGGACGCATCACCTACACCTACCGCGACGGGCATCAGGCTGATCTGCTCAGTTACAACAGAGGCGAGATGCGCCGGTATCTGTGGGCGGAATGCGCGATGGTCTTTCAGGGCGCGTTGAATTCGCTCAATCCGGTCATCCGCGTGAGCGATATGGTCTACGATACGGCGGCGGCGCACGGCATGGGACGGGCGGCGGCGCGCGATCACGCCATCGACCTGTTCCGCAAGGTGCGTCTGGACGCCGATCGCGTCTTCAACAGCTATCCGCACGAGCTCAGCGGCGGGATGCGGCAGCGTGTGCTGCTGGCGCTGAGTCTGCTGCTGCGTCCGCAGGTGGTGATCATGGACGAGCCGACGACCGCCGTAGACATCCTGACGCAGCGCTCGATCCTGGACGTGCTGAAAGAACTGCGCGCCGAGCTCAATTTCAGTGTCATTTTCATCAGCCACGATCTGGCGGTCGCCGCCGAGATCGCGGACACCGTAGCGACTATGTATGCTGGAGAGATTGTCGAGATCGGCGCGGTAGACGACGTGTTTTACCGTTCGCGCCACGCCTACACGCTCAGTCTGTTGAATGCCGCGCCGCGTCTGAGCGCCGGAGTCGAGACGCTGGAGAGCATCCCCGGCAGCCCGCCCGACCTGATCGAGCCGCCGACTGGCTGCAAATTTCACCCGCGCTGCAGCTATGCGACGAGTATCTGCGAGACGACGATCCCGCGCATGGTGGCTTATCCTGGATCGAATAAGAGTATGCGACTGGCAGCGTGTCATGAAGCCGATCAGGTGATGCTCGACGCCAAAGCGACCCGCCTCGCCGACAGCCGCGCCCGCAAAGCGAGTGCAGTATGAACGAGGCATCAGCGTACATGAACGGATCGACCGCTGCCGATATCGAGCCGATCGTCGAGCTGCGCGACATCGGACGTACCTTCATGAAAGATCGCGTCGCTATCCCGGTGCTGCAGCACATCGACCTGACGGTCATGCCCAACGAGATTCTGTGTATCGTCGGGGAGAGCGGCTGTGGCAAGACCACGACCGGTAAAATCATCGCCGGGCTGCTGGAGCCCTCCAGCGGCGAAATGCGCGTGAGTGGTCGTCCGGTCGAGTCCTACAAGGGACGGGAAAAGGCACTGCTGCGCCGTCAGCTTCAGATCGTGCATCAGGACCCGTTCGCCTCGCTCAACCCGGCACATACTATCGGCGACATCCTCAGCTTTCCGCTGCGTCGTCACCGCATGACCGACGGCGGCGCGTCGCTGAAGCGGCGTATCTGGGAGCTGCTGACGATGGTCGATCTCACCCCGCCCGGCGACATGGTGAACAAGTTTCCACACCAGCTCAGCGGCGGACAGCGCCAGCGCGTCAGTATCGCCCGTTCGCTGACCGTGCAGCCGCGCCTGATCGTCGCGGACGAAGCAGTGAGCATGGTGGATGTGAGCATCCGTATCACCCTGCTGAAGATGCTGCTGCGTCTGCGCGCCGAGCTGGGCTTGACGATCGTGTTCATCACCCACGATCTGGCGCTGGCGAAGTATTTCGCCTGGGAAGGACGGATCGCGGTCATGTACCTGGGACGGATCGTCGAGATCGGCAGCACGTCGGAGGTGATCGCCAATCCATCGCATCCCTACACACGCGCCCTGCTCGCCGCCGTCCCCGAAGCCGACCCGGAGATAACGCGCGCGAAACAGGCGATCCGGCTGCGCGGCGACGACATCCCGCGCCTGACCGACATCCCGCCCGGCTGCGCCTTTCACCCGCGCTGCCCTTACTTTGTACCTGGCATGTGCGATACCGTCGTGCCCGCGCTGGATGCGGCACCCGGTTTCGATCAGCAGGTCGCCTGTATTCCGGTGCAGCGCGGTGAGGCGCTGACGCTGACAGCGCTATGATCAGCGCCGACGGACTGGCAGGTTTTTTGCGCCTGGGCTTTTTTGTCGGCGGCTGTGGACTGGTGATGTTACTCATGCAGCCGCCCGGCAGCCCGGAATTTGTCCTGAGCGGATGCAGCGCGCTGATGGGCGCGGTGTTGATCGGCGGTGTCGTGATCGTGGTGCGGCTCGCGCGTGGTAAGGAACTGCCATAGGAAATGCCATGATCGACCTGGACTCTGCCAAGCCGCTCTACGAACAGATCAAGGCGTACATCGTCAGTAACATACAGGCGGGCGTCTTCACCCCCGATGCCCGCATTCCGAGCGAACGCGCTCTGAGCGAGCAGTTCGGCGTCAGTCGGCTGACCGTCAAGCGGGCGATCGACGAGCTGACGCAGCACGGCGTGCTGTACGTGCAGATCGGCAAGGGCACCTATATCAGTCGTCCTAAAGTCATGGGGCAGCTCGAACAACTGACCAGCTTCAGCGAGGAAATGAGCGGACGCGGACAGCACCCATCGAGCCGGGTGCTGGAGGCAGCCATCATCCCGGCGTCGGTCGAGGCGGCGCGCGCGCTCCGGCTGGCGCCGGGCGCGCCGCTGTTTCGGCTGGTGCGGCTGCGTCAGGCGGACGCCACGCCGATGGCGATCGAGCGCACGCACCTGCCCGCGCTGCGCGTGCCCGGCATCCTCGATCGTCATGACTTCAGCCGCGAGTCGCTCTATGGCGTGCTGCGCGTCCATTACAGCATCAATCTCACCCACGCCGAACAGACGATCGAGGCGCGTCTGGCGACCGACGAGGAGAGCAGGCTGCTGGCGATCGAGCCGAACGCGCCGATCCTGTATATGACGCGCCTCACCTACGCCGACGGCGACGACCTGTGCGAATACGCGCTGTCGGCGTACAGCGGCGGGCGCTATAAGTTTCAGGCGGTGCTGCGGCACCTATAGCCGTTGTCACATGTTCATCTGAATATCCTGCTCGGCACGTAATTGCCTGATGCGCTGGCGTGCTGCATCCAATGACCGAACGACGTGCAACCTGGCAGGCTGATTGCGGAAGGTGGCGTCAATGATCGCCGTCGCAATCGGGTTGCGCGTCACCACCACCACATATCCCAGACCATAGGACTGGGCGGCAAAGACGGGCTTAATCAGCTCACGCGGATGACGGTTCGGAAACGGCAGCTTCAGATTCATATTCACAATGCTGTCGGCTCTGCCGCCGTTGAAAATACCCATTGAGGCGGTTTCGTTGATGGTCACGATGTAATCCATCACCCCTATCCAGCCCTCGAACTCCCAGCGCACGACCGTTTGCTCCGGGTTATCCCACTGCAAGTGAACGCGCATGATACAGCCCTTAGATGGTTCGATACCTGCGCTAATTATAGGTATATCCTGGCAATTTTCGTTAATATACTTGCAGGAAATCACGGATTTAGCGCGATCGCAGGGACACATAACAATGCGTCCGTAAAGAAAACTGTGATTCACTGAATTTGTAGTCTCAGCATACGGCGAAATCTCAAAAAGGAATAATGTCATGACCGAATCGCTGCAACGCCAGATCGGACGGATGTGCATCGTCGGCTTTGAGGGACATACCGCCCCGGATTATCTGCTCGATTGGCTGCGTGCCGGACGTGTCGGCGGCATCATCCTGTTCGCGCGCAACATCGAGTCGGTCGCTCAGGTGATCGCGCTCACCGACTCGTTGCGCGCCGCGTCTCCCGACGATCTGATCATCGCCATCGACCAGGAAGGCGGCGCGGTCGCCCGGATGCGCAGCGCACAGGGATTCAGCGAGGTGCCCGGCGCGATGGCGCTGGCGTCGGCAGCCGACGGTGCCCGCCATGCCGAGGTGGTCTACGCCGTGCTGGGCGCGGAACTGCGCGCGGTCGGCATCGACTGGGATTATGCGCCCTGTGTCGATCTGGCGTACAACCCCGCCAACGCTTCCCTCGGCACGCGCTCGTTTGGGCGCGACGCGGCGCACGTCGGCGCGCTGGCAGCCGGGGCGGTGCGCGGACTGCAAGCCTCACCGCACCGCGTGGCGGCGTGCGGCAAGCATTTCCCCGGCTTGGGCGATACCGATATCGATACCCATTTAGCGCTGCCGACCGTGACCACCTCGCTCGACGATCTGCGCGGCGTCGATCTCCAGCCGTATCGAGGGATCGTGGACGCCGGAGTCATGTCGGTGATGGTGACGCATACCATTTTCGCCGCGCTCGATCCCGACCTGCCCGCCACGCTCTCGCCCGTAGTGGTCAGCCAGCTTTTGCGGGGTGAGCTGGACTATGACGGCGCGGTCTGCACCGATTGTATGGAGATGAAGGCGATCGCGGATCACTTCGGTGCCGGGGAGAGCGCGGTGCTGGCAGCCCTCGCCGGGCATGACGCGATCCTGTTTTCGCACACGCCCGCGATGCAGGCAGCCGCGCACGACGCCCTGCTCGCCGCCGCCCAGAGCGGTCGTCTGTCTTCCCATGTGATCGCGTCTGCCAACCGCCGACTGGTGGCGTTACGTGCTTTTGCGGTGCGTCCGCGCGGGGATGCGGCGGTCGTCAACAGCAGTCAGCACGCGCGGACTGCGCTGGAGGCGGCGCGCGCGGGCGTGAGCGTGATCCCGACCGGAGCGCGCGTGCATGTCTTTGAGGCTCTCAACGACGACACCGCACCGCTGGACATCGCGGCGATGCAGGCGGCGCAAGCCCGCGTCGGCGTGATCGAATTTCCGTCGCGGCTGGACAGCGGCATCGTCGAGGCGGGCGGCGTGACCGGATTTGCCCGCGCGATCGCTGCGCGGCTGCTCGGCACGCGCGTGCGTGTCTGGCGCGGGGGTGCCTCCGCCGATTCCGAGGCATCGGCATTGGCGCGCAGCAGTGATCCGCTGATCATCGCCACCCGCAGCGCGCACCTCGACCCCGTGATCACGGCACAGGTGCGCGCCCTGATCGCCACAGCGCCAGGACGGGTGATCGTCGTGGCGCTGCGCAATCCGTATGACGCGGCGCTGTTCGCGGATGATCTGAAGGTGAGCGCGGTGCTTTGCACGTCCGGCGACGCCGAGCCGTCGCTGATCGCCGCTGCCGAGGCACTGGCGGGCGATTATGTGCCGTCTGGGACGCTGCCGGTCATGATCTGATCCGCGCGGACGGGGTTATCGTCAGCTAAATCTCGTTTACGAGGGCACGGCGCTGCTGCTCTCCCTGCCAAAGGGCGGCACGTATGCCATCGCCACGAAAACCCCCGCGATCCCGGCAAAGGCGATCGCACCGAGCCACAGATGCACGCGCCATGCAATGCCCGCCCCAAAAAGGGCAATCGCCAAAAAGTAAACCGCGAACAGCAAGGCGGGCGCGGCGGCTGCAAAGACATACCATCGAATCTGACGTGCCGGAGTCGGGCGCAAGACGCGCAGCAGCACATCCGCGATCAAACCGCCCGCGAGTCCAATGAACGCGACGTCGTAGTTGTCGTTGAAGACCGTCATCAGCGCGATAGGCAGGGCAATCAGCAGGGTCAGCGCGCCGAACGGCAGCTGCCAGCGTCGGATCAGCAGCAGCGCGATCAACATCAGCATGGTGCTGTAGATCAGCACCCCGGCGACCATGATTCCCTGACGAACATAGGTGTCGCTGTTGTTGCCGTAGCCGCTGCCCATGTAGAGAATCTGACCGTCTGGCGCGGCGCTGGCATAACTGCTGTCCAGGACGACGCTGTGTGTCAGATTGACGATCGTTGACTCGCAGGTCTCCGGCGCACTCAGGCACGCCGTATCGAGCGCATACAATTCGCCATACCCCGTCCGCCACGACTTGAACAGGATGCGCGTCCCGTCGGGCGACCAGGTCGGTTCGCCGTCCCAATCGTTGCCGGTTACGATGTGGCGCACATTCGTTCCGTCGGCGTTCATAACGAACAGATCGCTGGTGTCGTTTTCAACGGCTTGATAGACGATCTGCGTCCCGTCGGGCGACCAGGCGGCGGCTAAACCGCTTCCCAGATCGGGCGTGATGCCGTCGGGAGCGCTGACGCCGTTCATATTCATGACGCGGATGCGTTCGGCATCGATATACAACAGTTGGGTGCCGTCGGGCGACCATGCAGGGCGATATTCGTCGGAGTCTGTGTCGGTGAGCTGACGCGCTTCTCCAAAGGTGCCGTCCGGCGCAACTTCGAGCCAGTACAGGTCGCGGCGCCCTGCATTGTCGTTGATGAAGGCGACTCGCCCGCCATCATCAACCTGCACCCACGTCGGCAGATATTCCCCGCCCGCCAGCGTGGTGATCGGCGTCTCGCCCGTACCGTCGGCATTGATCAGGACGAGCGCGCTGCCCGCTGCTCGATTCGCCGAGTCGTATTGGGTGGTGAGGATGCGCGTCGCGTCTGGAGACCATATGCCAGCCCAACAGGACGCGCCTGCGGTGTTGGTCAGTCGCGTCTGCATCGTGCCATCGCCGTTCATGACGTACAGATCGCTGTAGGCGGTGGGGTTCACATTGCTGCCGCCGTTCTCGACCATAGCGGTATTGCTGAATGGCGATGCGAACTCGGTGAAGAACATCAGCACCGCCAGCACCAGTGCCGCGTTGATCAGCGTGGGACCCATGCCGATCCAGCCGGGACGCGCACCTGTCTGATAGCGTACCCATGCCGATCGGATCGCACCCGTCACCATCAAAAAGCCGCTGCTCGCCAGGATCAGATGGGCGGGACTGAGCAGCGTCTCCAAATCGACCTCAAACCCGAACGCAGTGTGCCAAAAGAGGTCAAACACCCCGCCCACCAAAAACAGCCCGGCACCGATCATCGAGGTCAAATAGCCTTTGGGCAGCGCACGAAAAAAAGCATAGCCCTTGCCGACGTTGCGCCATTGATGGAATAGCAAGAAGAGTCCGACCGATGCCACGCCCGCATAGAGCAGCCCGTGCCAGGGGGTGAAAAAGCTGTCATCGACTTCGCCATGCGCGTGCGCCCATCCGTCGAGGTACAATCCGAATACCACCCAGACACAGAACAGCGTGAACAGCCAATCGAAACGGACTGTGCCCGCTGGATAGCCTTCGACGCGCGCGCGCATCGATTGCATGGGGAGCGATTTTGCAGCTGTCGTCATTGTGATTCCTTGAGAGATGAGGCAGTAGCTTGTATCTTACACAAATCTAACTCCTGCCGGATACATCAGAACGCCTCCGATCGCGTGAACGAGCGCGGGACGCATAACGATGCGTCCCTAGAGAAAGCCGTGATTCAGCGAATGTCGGGCATGTTGTGCGTCGTTTGTTGACAGTCGCTTAAAGCTGCGATAAAGTTAGTACATGAAGCGACAAACGATCGGGTTTACATTATCGTTGTTCTTGTCCTTCGCCCAACCGAGCGATCGATAAGCGCGTGGTGCTGCCCTTGCACCGCGCGCTTTTTGTTTGTTTTATTTACGCATCCGTCCCATAGTGAGGAGATGAAACGATGGATTACGGCATGATCGGCAAGATCGAAAAGGCGAAATGGTATGCTGCTCACCCCGAACGCGCCACCTTCAACACCTTCAACGTGGAGTTCAAAGGCGATAACAGCACCTACACCCTGTCGGTGAGCAACGACGGCTGGGACTGCTCTTGCCCTGGCTATAAATCGCATGGTATCTGCCCACATGTAATGACGATCGAGAAGATGTTCAAGCCGCTGCTGAAACGCCAGCCGCTGCCCTACGCCCCCGGTCAGAACGTGGTCAGCGATGTCGAAAAAGCAAAGCGTTATGCCAACGAACCGGATCGCGTCCGTTTCCTGGCGTTCAACGTCACCTTTCAGGGCGACAACAGCGATCACACCACCACCTTTCACGGTGACGGCTGGTCATGCGACTGTGCTTTCTTTGCCAGCCGCCATGTGTGCGGTCACACGATGGCGATGGAACGCATCCTCAAAGGGATGCTGAACGCCCCCACGCTGATCCTCGAATAAAGCACACCACGACCGGATGCAGCGCTCAACCTGAATCCCTCTCCCTCAAAGCTACACATTCCCCACATCTTTTTGGGAGAGGGACTTCAAGAACCGATTTGAACGGTCTTGTCCCCTTGTCCCTGAAGTGCACCTTCGGGATAACGATACTCACTGAGTCACAAGTTCAGCGCTGCCGTAAGGACACATAACCATGCGTCCGCAGAGAAAACCGAGGAAAACCAGATGCGGATCACGATCGTGACGATCGGCACGCGCGGCGACGTACAGCCCTATGTCGCGCTGGCGCGCGGACTGGATGCCGCCGGGCATGAGACGACCCTCTGCACGCACAGCACGTTTCGCGGCTTCGTCGAGGGATACGGCGTGCGCTTCGCGCCGATGGCGGGCGATGTGCGCGCGATCCTGGAGAGCGACGCCGGGCGCGAGGTGCTGAGTCGCAAGAATCCGATCGCCATGACGCGCGGCATGACCGATCTGGCGGCGCCGATCCTGCGTCAGGTCGGGCTGGACATTCTGGCGGCGACTCACGGCACTGACCTGATCCTCGCTTCGTCGCTCGGCTATTTCAACGCGATCACCGCCTCCCAGGTGAACAACGTCCCGCTGATCATGGCGTCACTGCAATGGTGGACGCCGACGCGCGCCTTTGCCAGCGCGTCCGCGCGTCCGCTGCCTCAGGGTATTCCGCTGTCGGGCGCCCTCAACCGTGTGAGCTATGCCAGTATCGCCTGGATTCTGGTGGCGGTGGCGGGGCGGCTGCTGAACACCATTCGCCGCGAACAGTCCGGCTTGCCGCCTCTCGGCTACCGCGACTTTTTCCAGGCGATCGAAACACAGCGCGATCCGGTCATTTATCCTGTCAGCGAGTCGGTGGTGCCGCGTCCGCCGGAATGGGGCGCCAACGTGCATCAGACTGGCTTTTGGTTTCTCGATCAGGCATCGACCTACACGCCGCCCGCCGCGCTGCTCGATTTTCTCGCGGCGGACGATCCCCCGGTCTACATCGGCTTTGGCAGCATGAGCGACCGCGACCCGGCTGCCGTCGGCGCGATGGCACGCGAGGCGCTGCGGCGCACGGGTCAGCGCGGCATCATCCTGAGCGGGTGGGGCGGGATCGAGTCGAACGGATCGGACGGACATGACGACCGCGTCTTCATGCTCGACGGCGCGCCGCACGACTGGCTTTTCCCGCGTATGGCGGCGGTCGTGCATCATGGCGGCATCGGCACGACGGCGGAAGCGCTGCGCGCGGGCATCCCGCAGGTGATCGTGTCGTACAGTGCTGATCAGCCATTCTGGGGCGCGCAGATGACGCGCCTGGGCGCGGCATCCGGCTGGATTCGACGCTACCGTCTGACGACGGACAAGCTGACCGGGTTGATCCGCGCTGCGGTCGGTGACGCGCGCGTCCGCGAGTCGGCGCGGATGCTGGCAGCGCGTATCCGCGCTGAGGACGGGGTGGCGCGCGCGGTCGAGGTGATCGGTCGGCTGGGATAAGATTTTGTTGGCATGATTTCCGTGCGATGTTATACTCTCCCGTGCAATGTAAACCTTTTCGCACCTCAATAACCTATTTTGTTCAGGATGAATTGACCCATGAAACGTACTTCGATGATTGTCGTGTTATTTGTAATCATGCTGGCTGCGTTTGGCGCCTTTGGCGTCGGCGCACAGGACGAACCGATCAAAATCGGTATCGCCGTCGCCCAGACCTCCAACGTCGCGCTGCTCGGTCAGGAACAGGTGATCGGTGCCGAGATCGCCGAGGCGTTCTTCAATGAGCGCGGCGGCATCAACGGACGCATGATCGAGCTGGTCTACCGCGACACCGCTGGCGATGAAGCGGGCGCGATTAACGCCTTTCAGCAGGTGATCAGTGAAGATGTGGTCGGCATCGTCGGTCCGACGCTGTCGCAGCAGGCATTCGCCAGCGACCCGATCGCCAACGAAGCCGGCGTCCCGGTGCTGGCACCATCGAACACCGCGCGCGGCATCCCGGAAATCGGCGAATACATCGCGCGCGTCAGCTCCCCGGTCGCTATCGTCGCGCCCAACGCCGTCAGCGCCGCGCTGAACATCAATCCCGACATTCAGACGGTCGCGGTCTTCTACGCGCAGAACGACGCCTTTGCCAGCAGCGAGACCAGTACCTTTCAGACGACCGTCACCGAGATGGGTCTGACTCTGCTCGAAGTGCAGACCTTCCAGACGACCGACACCGATTTCAGCGCGCAGATCACCAACGCGCTGGCGGGCAACCCCGACCTGGCGATCGTTTCCGGTCTGGCTGCCGACGGTGGTAACCTGATCAACCAACTGCGTCAGTTCGGCTACACGGGCTTGATCATCGGTGGCAATGGTCTCAATACCGCCAACGTCTACCCGGTCTGCCAGGCACAGTGCGACGGCATCATCATCGCCCAGGCGTACAGCTATGCAGCCGACACCGAGATCAACAAGGCGTTCCGCGATATCTATTTCGAGGCGCAGGGCAAGGAACCGCCCCAGTTCAGCGCGCAGGCGTTCACGGGCGTGCAGGTGTTCGTCGAGGCGCTGATCGCGCTGGACAACGAAGTCGGCTTGGATACGCTGGAGCTGGCTGATCTGCGTACCCAGTTGAATACCACGCTGCTCGGACTCAGCTACGACACCCCCCTGGGCACGATCTCGTTCACGCCGGATGGCGAGATCATCCAGGCAGAGTTCTACGTCGCGCAGATCGAGATGAATGACGACGGACAGACTGGTCGTTTCGTCTTCATCCCGACGGGCAACGAAGACGAGATGATGGAAGCAACACCCGAAGCGACGGCGAGCTCGTAACCCGTCCGCTCGGCGTCAAAAGTTAATTGTCCCCACCTCGACCGCGAGTCGGGGTGGGGCATTTTATCGACACAGATCGGCATCATCAATATTTTCATCATAGGCTTACATGAATATCACCCTTATCCTGCAGCAGTTGATCAACGGCTTGTCGTTGGGGATGGTCTACGCGATCTTCGCGCTCGGCTACACCCTGGTCTTTTCGATTTTGGGCATCATCAATTTTGCGCACAGCGCTGTTTTTACGGTCGGCGCCTATTTCACTTACACGCTGATGGGCTTGGCATTCGGCTTCAACGGGCTGCTGGCAGGACAGCGACTGCCGTTCGGTCTGCCATTTTTGGCGGCGATCATCGGCGGCGGGCTGTTGTCCGGGCTGATCGCGGTCGTAATCGAACGGGTGGCGTTCAAGCCGCTGCGCGCGCGCGGGGCTGATCCGCTGCTGACCCTGGTGAGCAGCCTGGGAATCGCGGTGGCGATGGTCAACCTGATTCAGCTTTTAGTGGGCGCCGAAGCCTACAGCTATCCCGCGCAGCAGGTATTGAGCGGGCTGCCGGCGTCGCTGAACCTGGGCACGCCAGAAGCGCCCTTGATCATCCCGACGGTGCGCGCGGTCATCATCGGCGTCTCGCTGGTGATCCTGGCGCTGCTGGTCGCGCTGATCAACGTCACCAAGATCGGCAAGGCGATGCGCGCCGTCTCAGAGGATGGCACGACCGCCAGCCTGCTGGGGGTGAACACCGACCGGATCATCCTGTTCACCTTTTTCCTGAGCGGGCTGATCGGTGGGATCGCCGGGACGCTGGTCGGCTTGAGTGTGACGATCACCGGTCCCTACTTCGGTATCGCCTTTGGGCTGAAGGGACTGGCGGTGATCGTGCTGGGTGGACTGGGCAACATTCCTGGCGCGGTCGTCGGCGGGATCGTGATCGGGATTGCAGAGACATTCGCGCCGTCGTCGCTGAAGGATGCGGTCGCGTTCGTGATCCTGTTTCTGATCCTGCTGGTGCGTCCGCAGGGCTTGCTCGGCAAAGCCGTGATCCAGAAAGTGTAGGCGAGACTCATGGACTCTTTCCTCTCGACCTACGGTTTTCTGATCGTCACCATGAGCCTGCAGGCGATGCTGGCGCTGTCGCTGTATCTGCCGCTGATGGCGGGGCAGTTGTCGCTGGCGACGCCGGGCTTTTACGCGCTCGGCGGCTTTGTGGCGGCGGTCATGTCCACCCAGGTGTTCCCGGAGCTGGCAGACGACGCGCTGTTTCCGGTGCCCTACCTGTTCATCGAGATGGCGGTCGCGGCAGTGCTGTGTGGGGTCGTGGCGGTGATCGTCGGGCTGCCCGCGCTGCGCTTACGCGGTATCTACCTGGCGCTGGCGACGATCGCCTTTGTCGAGGTGGTGCGCGTCGTCGCGCTCAATCTCGACATCACCGGCAAGGCGATCGGGATTTTCGGCATTCCGCAGCCGTTCGAGAACGCCTTTAGCTATATCATCATCACGCTGCCGATGCTGGCGCTGGCGATGCTGTTCGTGTATCGCCTGGAACGGTCGCGCGTCGGACGCGCGTTCGCGGCGCTGCGCGAGGACGAGCTGGCAGCCGGATCGATGGGCATCGACCCGACGCGCTTCAAACTGCTGGCGTTCGTGATGGGCGCGGTGCTGGCGGGGATGGTGGGCGCCTTGAGCGCGCACCTGCTCAATACCTGGAACACCCGTCAGGGCACCTTCGACGTGGCGATCCTGACGCTGGCGTTCGTGATCATCGGCGGATCGCGGACATTCCTCGGTCCGGTGGCGGGCGGGCTGCTGCTGACGGCGCTGCCCGAAGTGCTGCGCGCGATCGCTGGCATCGATGGGCTGCCGCCGCTGCTGGCGGAGCTGCTGACCGATGGACGCCTGGTGCTGTACGGGCTGTTGATCGCGGTCGGAACGATCTTCTTCCCCCAGGGCTTGATCTCGCCACTGCTGTTCCGGCGGCGCACACTCGATGTGACACCCGCTGTTCCACCCTCTGCGGCGCCTACGACGGAGGCGGCATCATGAACGACTCAAACAAAGCCTTTTTGCAGGTCAAGGGACTGACGCGCATGTTCGGCGGCTTGTGCGCGGTCAACGGCGTCTCGTTCGAGGTCACGCGCGGCGAAATATTCGGCCTGATCGGACCCAACGGTGCGGGCAAGACCACGCTGTTCAACCTGATCACCGGACTGACGCCGGTTAGCAGCGGCCGTCAGTATTTCAAAGGGCGCGATATGACCGCGCTCAAGCCGCATCAGATCGCCGCGCTCGGCGTGGCGCGCACCTTTCAGAATATCCGTTTGTTCGGCGGGATGAGCGCGCTCGACAATGTGATGGTGGCACAGCACCGGCACATGCGCGCCGGGATAGTGCGCGGAGTGATCGGCGGCGGGTCGGCGCGGGCGGAAGAACAGGGCGCGCGCAACCGGGCATTTGAGCTGCTGGAGCTGGTCAATCTGGGCGACCGCTGGCACCAGCAGGCGCGCAATTTTGCTTACGGCGATCAGCGCCGCCTGGAGATCGCCCGCGCGCTGGCATCACAGCCGGAAATTCTGCTGCTGGACGAACCGGGCGCCGGGATGAACCCCAACGAAAAAGCGGCATTGAGCGGCTTCATCCGCCAGATACGTGACCGCTTCAAGCTGACGATCGTGCTGATCGAACACAACGTCCCGATGGTGATGGGCTTGTGCGATCGGATCGCCGTGCTGAACTTCGGCGAATTGATCGCGCTCGGCGTCCCGCAGCAGGTACAGACCGACCCGGCGGTCATCGAAGCCTACTTAGGAGACTGACCGATGACCAAGCCGATTCTCGATGTCAGGAATCTCGTCGTCAATTACGGCGCCATACAAGCGCTGCGCGATGTCTCGTTTCATGTCGATCCCGGCGAGATCGTCACGCTGATCGGGGCGAACGGCGCCGGAAAATCGACCTCGCTGCGGGCGATCAGCCGGATCATCAAGGTCAAAGGCGGATCGATCAGCTTCGACGGGCGCGACCTGGCGCGGCTGCGTCCCGACGAGATCGTCAAACTCGGTGTCGCCCATTCGCCGGAAGGACGGCGGGTGCTGGCGCGCATGTCGGTGCAGGACAATCTCGTCCTGGGCGCCTACACGCGCAGCGACGGCGCGGCGATCGCCGCCGACCTGGATCAGCAGTTTCAGCGTTTCCCACGTCTGGCAGAGCGGCGCAAGCAGCTTTCCGGCACCCTTAGCGGCGGTGAACAGCAGATGCTGGCGATCGCCCGCGCGCTGATGAGCCGTCCGCGCCTGCTGCTGCTGGACGAGCCGAGCCTGGGTCTGGCGCCGATCATCGTGCGCGAGATTTTCAGAATCATCCGCGAGCTCAACGCCCAGGGCGTGACGATTCTACTGGTCGAGCAGAATGCCGCGCTCGCACTCCAGACCGCCGCGCGCGGCTATGTGCTCGACGCGGGCGAGATCACCATGTCCGGCGCGGCGTCCGACCTGATCGACGACGAGCGCGTCAGGCGGGCTTATCTGGGATGACGTGCGCCCCGACTTCCTGTCAAGCGAACAGGCGGGTCGGGGCGATGATGGCTGGATTTTCTTCCGCGCATAGTTCACGTCGGGCGGTCACCCCTGACCCGCGATCCACGCCGCCGTCCTGCTCGCCAGCCGATCGAATGCCTCGACCGCCGCCAACAGGTGTTCCTCGCGGGTGTCCTCGATCTTGTTGTGCGAGATACCGTACAAGCTCTGCGTGAACATCATCACTGTCGGGATGCCGATGCGCGCCATTTCCGCCGCGTCGTGCAGCGGACCGCTGGGCAGACGATGGCTGCCCACCTCGGCGCCGACCGTCTCGATGATCGCCTGTTCGCAAAAGTCGATCAGAGTCGGGTGAAAGTGGATCGGCTCGATGTCCCAGATGTAGCTCCACTCCACGCCGACATTTTCCTCGACGGCAAAGCTGTCGGCGGCAGCCAGCGCGTCGGCATACATGCGCGCCAGTGCGTCGGCGTCGATATGGCGCTGATCGAGGGTCAGGTCTGCCTGTGCCACCACCGACGAGACGATCCCCGGATGCGTCACCAGCCGCCCGACCGTACTCACGCCGCCCTCGCGCACCGCGATCTCCCGGATCGCCAGATGGAATTTCGCCGCCGCGCCCAGCGCATCGCGCCGTCGATTCATCGGTGTGGCGCCGCTGTGGGCAGCCTGCCCGGTGAATCGGATGGCGTGGCGCTCGACTCCGCACGTCCCCAGCACAGCACCCAATGGCAGATCCATACTTTCCAGCACCGGACCCTGCTCGATGTGCAGCTCGATGTAGGCGGCGGCATGGGTGAGCTGAGACTTCGACTCCAGCGCGCGATCGAGATCGAGACCATAGGCAGCCAGCGCGTCGATCAGCCGCACCCCATCTTTGTCCACCAGCGGACGCGCGTCGTCCGGGATCAGTGAATTGGCAGCCGCCGACGACCCAAACAGGCTGCGACCCCAGCGCGCGCCTTCCTCATCCGCCCAGTTGACCAGGCGGATCGTCACCGGCGGCGTGCCCTCAGCCGCGAAACGCCGCAAAATCTCCAGCCCGGCGACTACGTTCAGGCAGCCATCGAGCCAGCCGCCATTGGGCACCGAGTCCAGATGTCCACCGATCAGGAGCGCTTTGTCCGAGGCGCCGCGCAGGGTCGCCCAGATATTGCCCGCCTGGTCGGTCTCGACCGTGACGGGCAGGTCAGCCAGCTTGCTTTTGAACCAGTCGAGCGCCGCGACCCAGGTCGGCGTGAAGGCGACGCGCTGCGCGCCGTCTTCATTCCCGGTCAGGGCACGTAATTCCTTGAGTTCGTCGATTGTCCGCTGCGGTTGTAGAGCGTTTGTCACGGTCATGGGCGATCGCTTTGCGAGTACATTCAGGACAATAGGCAGATTATGCGGCGATCTGGGACGATCCGCGAGGGGGAGAGATGGGTAATCTGTAAATGGGTCACGATGCGGATGATCGGATACGGGTGCCGGGGTATGCTGGTGTCAGTGTCATTCAGCAGATCAAACAGGAGTACATCACATGTCGGCTGGACTTTGGGATCGTATCGCGGGTGGTTGGAAGCAGATGACTGGTGAAGTCAAAAAGCAGTGGGGCGACCTGACCGACGACGAGATCATGGAAATCAACGGCAACAAGGATGTCATGGTTGGCAAGATTCAGGCGAAGTACGGCATCGCCAAAGACGAAGCCAACCGTCAGATCGAAGAATGGTCGAACAAGCTGAAGTTCTAACGGTCTTCCGTCAGATGATACAGTAGACGATACAAAGAAATGCCCGTCCCGGCGATCGTCGGGGCGGGCATTTTTGATTCTTCGCCCGGCTGACCTGGTCGTCAGGGTGACGGTGGCTTTTGCGTGCCGAGCTTATCCGCGTCGTCGTCGCTGAAAAATTCGTCATCGGCTGGAATGACTCGCTCGGATGGATTTTCCTGACGTGCCATCATGCGTTTCCGCATATGATTTTCGGTCGCATCGCCCATCATGTTGAATACCTGGTCTGTGCCGTCTCGATCACTGTTGTACCGCATGGCGTAATTTCCTTTCACGCCGATCGACGCGCCGACCGACCAGGCATCCTGGTTGGCGCCCAGATAGACGAACGCCCAGCCTTTCGATTCTTTGTCGGTGATCAGGTCGAAAATGCGCTGACGGTTGAACTCTCTCGAGGCATTTTCTTCGCCGTCGGTCATGATCACCATCAGAATTTCCGGCAGCGGGGTGATCGGCGCGGTGGCATCCTCAGTCTCGCGGATCAGCCGGGCGATACTGTCGTAGAGCGGCGTGCCCCCGGCGGGCTGATAATTGTCGTAGGACAGCCTGGACACCAGCGGCAGCGGCGTGAGCTGTGCCAGCGTGGAGTATTTTTCGCTGCTGAACAAACGCAGCGAGAGCAGCGCGTCGGGGTGGCGTGTGGTCAGCGTGCCGACATATTCGTTGAAGCCGCTGATGGTGGCGTCGCGCACCGATGACATCGAGCCGGTCTCGTCGAGCAGAAAGGCGATGATCATTTTCACGGTCACAGCCGTGTCACTGGCAGTCTGAGGCGAGTCGGTCATGGACATATCCCCGTTTTTGTGAGCCTGCACACAACGATAAAATCAGTATATGCCGATCTTGCTGCGAGCGCGCATCTTTTGGGCAACATTTGCGTAACAGATACATCGTCGCGCCGGGGTCACACGAGGCGGTCTACAGCGATATGCCCGCGTTTGGGCTGGCGCTGGCGACCCGTCACATCGCCATCAGTGGTCGGCGCGAGTCGGCACGCGGACGCATGACCGACCATGCGTCAATACCAGTGCCGTAGGGGTTTGGCACGCCAAACCCCTACGCGGATCACCGCGATCTACGCGCCGGGCATCATGCCGTAGGAGCGCAATGTCGTAAAGGTGTCGGTCTCCGACCAGCTTTCGACAATCTGTCCGGCGTCGTTGAAACGCGCCAGCGTCACCGACGGGATACTCACCCCCGCGTTCGTCGGCGCGACCGGGCGCTCGCCCATCGCCATCGGACCAGTGAACGTGCCATCGACCGTCCAGCGGAACATCACCCAATCGCCCTGGGCGACCACTGGCTCGATCGTGATCTGCACATCGGGGACGGCGGCGAGCAGCGTCTCCAGCTCGTCTGCGATGCTGCCTTTGTCCGCGCTGGTGCCGTCAGAGCGACGGGCGGCAAAATCTGCGCTGTAGAGCGCGAGATAATTTTCTGCATCTGCGCCATTGAAGGCGTCATAAGCAGCACCCAGCGCGGCGAGATTATCGGCAGCGCGCTCACTGGTCAGCGCGGCGTCGGCGTCGAAGTCGTCGGCGAGCATGAAGCTGGTCTCCGTCGTCGCCAGTGTCAGCGGGGGAAGCATCGCCAGCATCGGCGGTGGCAGCAAGCCGACCTGAGCCGCCAGCGTGAGCGAGTCGCCGCCCCACCATTCGTCGGTGATCATGCCGTCGTCGTCGAATTTGGCAATGCCGTTGAGCGTGGTGGCGAACGGCGCATTGGTCGCCGGGACGAACGTGTCGGCGCGCATCTGCATATCCTCGTCAAAGACGCCGCTGTAGCTGATGCGATAACCGGCATAGTCGGCATCCTCGATGCACAGATCGACCCGCCACAGCACATCCGACGACGCGCGTGCCAGCATGATCGGCGGGCTGAACTGGCGCTCTGCGAGCGTCTGCACTTCGCTACGCGCGACGTGCAGCACGGATTCAGGGGTGTACAGCCGCTCGAACAATGCAAAATCCCCTGCCTCGATCCCATCCGCGAATGCCTGAATCGTGTCGCAGTGGCTGCCTGTTTGTGCCAGCGCAGCCGATGCAGACCACGATATGCCGATCGACAGGATGCCGACGGCAAACAGCGACACCATTTTTTTCATATTGGCTTCCCCTTGATGCTGTGGTTTCCGCCGCACACACGGCGGTTGAGCCAGATGATAACGCAAAGCTGAGACAGGTGAAAACTATCGCTCGTCTGCGACCCATCAGGCGCTTATCAGTCAGGTATAAAGTGAACCAAAACCTGTACATCATGGAGTGATAGGCAATGAGCCAGCCGACCTTTCCCACCGATTATTTTCGCAAGCAGGACGAGAGCAACGACGATCATTTCTACAGGACGCCGCGCCTGGTCGTCCACATCGACCAGGGCGCGATCGGCGCGCTGACCGGGCAGCTCGCCGTGCTGCTGCCGCCCGGCGGGGCGATCCTCGATCTGATGTCGAGCTGGCGTTCGCATCTGCCGCCGACTCTCAAGCCGAGTCGTGTGGTCGGCGTGGGCATGAACGCCGACGAGATGGCGGACAATCCACAGCTCACGGCGCATGTCGTGCAAAACCTGAATCGCAGTCCCGTGCTGCCGTTCGCAGAGCGCGAGTTCGACGCGGCGGTCTGTACCGTCAGTGTGCAGTATCTGACCAACCCGGTGGCGGTGTTTGCCGAGGTCGGGCGGGTCTTGAAACCGGGCGCTCGCTTTGTGGTGTCTTTCAGCAACCGCTGCTTTCCATCCAAGGCGGTCAATGCCTGGCGCACGCTCAACGATCAGGGACACCTGGCGCTGGTGACGCGCTATTTCGAGCTGGCGGGTGGGTGGACGCAGATCACGACCTGGCAAAAGCCGGGTAAGGCGGGGCTGTTAGGATTGGCGGGTGATCCGCTGTTCGTCGTATGGGCGCAGCGGGCGTGATGCGTCCGCGCAGAGTGGGTTTGGCGTAACCCAAACCCCTACGCCTGCATGACCGCCATTCCCAGCATCGGACGCAGGAATGCCCCGGTAAAGCTGCCCTCGACCGCCGCCACTTCTTCAGGCGTGCCTTCGGCGATCACCTGTCCACCCGCATCACCGCCTTCGGGACCCATATCGATCAGGTGGTCGGACACCTTGATGATGTCGAGATTGTGTTCGATCACCAGCACGGTATTGCCGTTATCGACCAGGGTTTGCAGCACCGCGATCAGGCGCGCTACGTCGGCGGCGTGCAGCCCGGTACTCGGTTCGTCCAGGATGTAGAGTGTCTGCCCGGTCGCGCGCTTGCTCAGTTCACGACCGAGCTTGATACGCTGTGCCTCGCCACCGCTCAGGGTGGTGGCGGGCTGACCGATGCGCAGGTAGCCTAAGCCGACTTCCTCCATCGTCATCAGCTTGCTGACCATGTTCGGGATATTGGCGAAGAACTGCACGCCTTCGCTGACGGTCATATCGAGGATGTCGGCGATGCTCTTGCCCTTGTAGTGCACCTGCAGCGTCTCGCGGTTGTAGCGTGCGCCCTTGCACACGTCGCAATCGACGTAGATGTCCGCCAGGAACTGCATTTCGATCTTGAGGACGCCCTGACCCTCGCATTTCTCGCAGCGCCCACCCTTGACGTTGAAGCTGAAGCGCCCGGCGCTGTAGCCGCGCATCTTGCTCTCCGGCATATCCGCGAACAACTGGCGGATCAGGTCGAACAATTTGGTATAGGTGGCTGGATTGCTGCGTGGGGTGCGTCCGATTGGAGACTGATCGATATTGATGATCTTGTCGAGCTGATCGACGCCTTCCAGCCCGCCATGCGCGCCAGGACGTTCTTTGCTGCCGTTGATCACCTGTGCCACGCGCCTGTAGAGGATGTCCACCATCAGCGTACTTTTGCCGCTGCCACTCACCCCGGTCACGCACACCAGCTTGCCCAGTGGGAAAGTCACGTCGATCCCCTTGAGATTATTCTCGGTGGCATTGCGCACGACCAGCGACTTGCCATTACCGATTCGGCGGGTCGTCGGCACCTCGATGCGCAGCCGACCGGACAGGTAGGCTCCGGTCAGGCTGGCTTCGACCTGCATCACCTCTTCCGGTGTGCCCGCCGCGATCACATAGCCACCATGCTCGCCCGCGCCGGGTCCCAGGTCGATCAGATAATCGGCACAGCGCATGGTCTCCTCGTCGTGTTCGACCACCAGCAGCGTATTGCCCAGGTCGCGCAGCTCGAACAAGGTCTGGATCAATTTGGCGTTGTCGCGCTGGTGCAGACCGATACTCGGCTCGTCCAGCACGTACAGCACCCCGGTCAGACGGCTGCCGATCTGAGTCGCGAGGCGGATACGCTGTGCTTCGCCGCCGCTGAGTGACCCCGACGAGCGCGCCAGGCTGAGATAGCCCAAGCCGACGTTGTTCAGGAAATGCACGCGCGCCTCGATCTCGTTGAGAATCTGGTGCCCGATCTGACGATCGCGCTCGTCGAGCAGCGCGTGATCGGCATTTTTGCCGCGCAGCGCATCGATCCAGCCCTCCAACTGCGTGACCGGCAGAGCGGTCACCTCGTTGATCGGCTTGTCCGCCACCGTCACCGCCAGCGCTTCGGGGCGCAGTCGCTTGCCTTTGCAGGTGGCGCATGGCACCTGTGCCATGACTTCTTCGATCTTTTCACGGCTCCAGTCACTGCTGGTCTCGCGGTAGCGGCGTTCCAGGTTGGTGATCACACCCTCGTAGGCGGTGGTGTACTCGCGCCACTGCCCCTGATTGTTGGTGAAGCGCACTTTGACGCGCTCTTTGCCGGTGCCGTGCAGGAACAATTTCTGTTGTTCCGGCGTCAGCGTGCGCCAGGGCGCGTCGACCGGGATGTTGTAGGCATCCGCGACCGCGCGGATCATACTGCCTGCCCAGGACGAGGCATCCTCGGTATTCCAGCCGTTGCTGGTGATCACGCCATCTTCCAGACTCAGATCGGTATTGGGGATGATCAGGTCGGGGTCGATCTGAAGACGAAAACCGAGTCCCTGACATTCCGGGCACGCGCCCGTCGGGGTATTGAAGCTGAAGGTGCGCGGCTCGATCTCCGGCAGACTGCCATGCCCGTTGACACACGCCAGCAGCTCGCTGTACATGGTGTCGATCGGCTTGTCGCCGGAAATATTGTTGACCATCATCACGCCGTCGCCCATCTCCAACGCTGTCTCGATGCCGTCGGTCAGGCGCGTCTCGGCGGCGCGCGCTTCCTCCGACTGGCGATCGTCGAATTGGCGCACGATCAGGCGGTCGATCACCAGATCGATCCGGTGAATCTTGTAGCGATCCAGCTTGATCGGCTCGTCCAGCTCCACGACATCGCCGTTGACGCGCACACGGGCAAACCCTGCCTTGCGCGCATCCTCGAATACTTTTTCGTGGGTGCCCTTGCGTCCCTTGATCAGCGGCGCCAAAAGCTGGATACGTGTGCCGTCGGGGAGGGCGCTCACCTCGTCTACAATCTGCTGCGCCGTCTGTGCCTCGACGCGCGCACCGCAGACCGGGCAGTGCGGGATGCCGATGCGCGCGTAGAGCAGGCGCAGATAATCGTACACCTCCGTCACCGTGCCGACGGTCGAGCGCGGATTCTGGCTGACGCCTTTCTGATCGATCGAGACGGCGGGACTTAAGCCCTCGATCTGATCGACATCGGGCTTTTCCATCTGACCGAGGAACTGGCGCGCATAAGCGCTGAGGCTCTCGACGTAGCGGCGCTGCCCTTCCGCAAAGATGGTGTCGAACGCCAGTGACGACTTGCCCGAGCCGGATAGTCCGGTGATGACGACCAGTTGGTTGCGCGGGATTTCAACGTCGATGTTCTTCAGGTTGTGTTCACGCGCACCGCGCACGACGATCTTGTCCTGAGCCATAGACGGGACTCTTTCTGTGGGATATTCGTCTTGAGTACGGATGTTCGATTATAGAACAGATGGAAGGATTCTACAACGTGGATTCGCTGAAAATCTGGTGAGTAGCAGCCAGGGTGTGGCACGTCAAACCTGTCATCTTGGCGTGCCACACCTGGCATGAACTATCGGCGGACGCATCGTGATGCGTTTCTGCAAATGGGATGCGTCCCTACCGCACTATCACCGACGCGGACTTGCGCGCCGGGCTGACGATCACGCGGTCGAGCGGCGTCCCCGCCGCCACCGAGACGACTTGCAGCCGCGCCGCTGGCATTGGCTGTCATCAGCGTGTCGAGAGTGACGGCGCCGCTCTGGGTCAGGACGGCACGAAAATTCTGTCCTGCTGCCGGACGCGCCAGGCTGACAGTGGTGGTGAGAGTACTGGTTGGGAATACTATCTCGCAACCATCGACACCGCGTTCGTTGTCGAATTGATCGGCGCGGCGAGGAAGTGACCACGGACCGAAAAAGTATTGCGCCGTAGGAGATAACGACGCACCATACCCTTTTTCTGTACCGAACAACGCCTCTTTGGATGCCAATACGATATAAGACTGGGTCACCAGGTTGTATCGTATCAGACCATATTCGCTCAAGGCGATAAATTCATCGTTGTTGAGCCAATGTTTGATGTCATCGTCCGACGTTTCTCTCATACCCAGTGATGTGCAACTTCGGGTTGTCAGGTTGAACAATTGCAAGCCGATTGCCAATGTAGGAGATGTTCCGGCAGTCTCGATGATGATGCCATTACCATCGGGACGAAAGCCAGTGGCATTGACATAGGAGTTGAAATACAGTCCTGCTGCCCGCCACTCTGGAAGTTCGTCGAGCGTTGTGACCTGAACTGTTGTGCCGACGACTTCGACGAGTTGAAGCGGCTTCCCTGGTCTAAGATTGAAAAGTCCAATGATACCAAACAAGAAACGTTGCCCATCAACCGACCAAAGCGCTTCAGTAGGTGTACCTAACGGGTTCTCGATGCCTAGATCGATCTGCGTGCCTGTGAAACGATCGAAGTATCAATAGCGTTTGGTCTCACCTGTAATACGCGGAAAGATATACGCTTCATCCGTAGACAGCAGGTGAATATCGCGCACAGCCTCTTCGCTGAACGGGATGATCCCGACGAGTTCCGGCGGAAGAGGCATCGAGTCGAATGGACTTGCCGAGAGTGGTGTCAGTGTCTCCGTCTCGAAATTGTACTGATACCAGACTGAAACAGGAGGAGTCAGATCGCCAGACGCGCCACCGCTAAAATTCTCGAAGGCGATGGTATGGTCGTCGAGCCAATACTGTTTGATGATGAATTCGTATGGAAGGTCGAGCGGCTCACATGAGACCGACGCTTGAGCGGAAACCAGGGATGGAATGACTGTGCCAAGCACAGCACCTACCAGGGCTATGAGGACAAATGCGCGTTTCATACTAACGTTCCCCTTCAAAAGCTAAATTGATGTTATCCGGGGCTGTGCGCCGCTGCAATCCGGCTGCCCCACGTCTGCCCTGCGCTGACAGCGCATCATTCTATGTCCGGCGTAAGCTTGCGCCGTCTGTGCGCGTCAGCTATACTGTGACTAACCTAATGCGAGTGAACATGTCGATTTTCAGCGGTGCGTGTTGTTGTTGTTGTTGTCCTATCAGGAGCGGCGCTTAGCGCACTTCGGACGACGACGCACGCCCTTGTATCGGCTGCGACCCATCCCGCGCGGAGCGCCCTGGTCAACACGACCAGAAGCGTTCCGCGCTTTTCATTTGTCTGACCTGATATCTGACCTGACACAACCCAGATTATCCGAGTAGAGGACCTACCAGAAACCATGCTCGCTCCCATGTTGCAATCTCCCGCTGTGATCGACGCGACCGACATCGACTCGATGATCGGCAATACCCCGCTGATCCGCTTCCGCCGCATCACCGCCCACCTGCCTGACAACGTACAGATTCTCGCCAAAGCGGAATGGCTGAATCCCGGCGGCTCGGTCAAAGATCGCGCCGCTGCCAATATCATCCGTGAAGCCGAAGCCGATGGGCGGCTGCGTCCCGGCAAGACGATCCTCGACAGCACCAGCGGCAATACCGGCATCGCCTATGCCATGCTCGGCGCCGCCAAAGGCTATCCGGTCAAGCTGTTCGTCCCCGCCAACGCCAGCCCGGAGCGGATCGCCATCCTGACCGCCTACGGTGCCGAGATCGTGCTGACCGACCCGCTCGAAGGGTCGGACGGAGCGATCCTGGCGGTGCGGGCACTGGCAGCGCGCGAACCCGACCGCTACTTTTTCGCAGACCAGTACAACAATCCGGCGAACTGGCGCGCCCATTACCAGACGACCGGAGTCGAACTCTGGGAGCAGACCGACGGGTCGATCACGCATTTCGTCGCGGGCTTGGGCACGACGGGTACGCTGACGGGCACCGGGCGGCGTCTGAAAGAATACAACCCCGATATCCAGATCGTCGCGCTCCAGCCGGACGCACCGTTTCACGGGCTGGAAGGGCTGAAGCACATTGCCACCGCCATCAAGCCCGGTATCTACGACGAGCTGCTGCCCGATCGTCAGATCGGCATCGGCACCGAGCCGACTCATGTCATGGCGCGGCGGCTGGCACGCGAAGAAGGCTTCCTGGTCGGCATCAGCGCGGCGGCGGCGATGCTGGGCGCGCTGATCGTCGCGGACGAGCTGGCGGACGCCGGGCAGCCGGGCGTGATCGTCACGCTGTTCCCGGACAGTGGTTTGAAGTACCTGAGCGACCCACTGTGGAAGGTGCGCTAACGCGCAAGAGCGGATATAAATGAGTGATGTTTGCGGACGCATAGGGATGCGCCCCAATTATCCCATCATCCCATCTATAAGGAAAAGCGCCTATGGACCTGCAGCAGCTCGTCGGCAGTCTCATCCCGGTCATCAAAGATGTGATCGCAGGGTCGCTCACCATGAGCGATTCGGGCGTGATCGGCGGCGCCAAAGAAGCGGGCGCGATCGCCACGTATCTTAAGGAAGCGGCAAACAGCTTTCAGGGCAACACCATCATCGAGGGCGTGGTGTCGCAGATGTTCGGGGACGACGGCATCCAGCTTCCCGATCTGGAGACGCTGGACGTGACCAATCTGTTCTCGTCGGTGGGCAATATCACCGCACTGTTGAACAGCGTCGAGGGCGGCGAACAGGTCAAGCAGTTCATCTTTGGCCTGGCGGAAAATGTCGCTGGCGCGGCGGGTGGCGGGTTGTTCGGCGGCGGACAGCGCGTCAACGCCGGAGAACAGCAATTTTTGGAAGGGCTGAAAGCGACATTGGGAGTGTAGGTTTTACGATTTTCCCATCCTGTTAGGACAATTCGATCAACCAGGCAGTCAACTTATGACGACAACGACTCGACTCGATCCCGCTACCCGGCTGGGTTACGTGCATCTGACCATCTCCGATATGGCGCGGTCGCTGATGTTCTATCAACTGATCGTCGGGTTGCGGCTGCTGCTGGCGGACGGCGATAACGCCACTCTGGGAGCAGGCGACAAGCCGCTGCTCAAGCTGACGGAACGACGCGGCGCGCGGCGTGCGCCCGGCACCACCGGATTGTTTCATCTTGCGATCCTGGTGCCATCGCGCTTTGACCTGTCGCGCTCGATCTACCACCTGATGGAGGCGAACATCAAGGTGGGTGGCGGCGATCACGGCGTCAGCGAGGCGATTTATTTCGATGATCCCGACGGCAACGGCATCGAGATCTACCGCGACCGTCCGCGCGACGGCTGGAGCTACACCGACGCCAGCATCGACATGGGCACCGAGGCGCTGGATTTCAACGGCATCCTGAGCGAGCTGGGGGAAGCGCCTCCTACCTGGACAGGACTGCATTCCCGCACGATGTTGGGTCACGTACACCTGCACGTCGCGCACCTGGACGAGTCCGAGGCATTTTACCGCGACGTGATCGGCATGGATGTGATGACCCGCTTTGGCGGCAGCGCGTCATTTTTGTCGGCGGGTGGGTATCATCACCATGTCGGGATCAACGTCTGGGCAGGGGTGGGCGCGCCCATGCCACCGCCGGAGTCGGTCGGGCTGCGTTATTTCACGGTGCGCCTTGCCGACGCCGACGAACGCGATCGGCTGATCGCGCGGCTGGAGTCGGCAGGGGCGGGCTACAACCTGACGACCGACGGGCTGATCGTGCGCGATCCGGCGGGGAACACGATCCGGTTCGTTTGACCGTTGGCTTTGTTTCTCATAGAATTAGCATATCAGCGACCGGAAGTCAGTGAATGGGATCTGCCAAATTGAACGATTTCGATACCAGTTCTGACGAAGAGATTTTCGATGAGGATCCGGAAGATGAATTGCTTCCGCCGCTCACACGTTACCGTGTATCGAGCTTTGGGGCTGATTTCGATGTTGAGGGATTGATGAACCGCCTCGACCGCGGTGATATATTTGTTCCTGATTTTCAACGCGCTTACGTTTGGTCACCGAAACAAGCCTCACAATTTATCGAGTCGATCCTGCTTGGGCTGCCAGTACCAGGTATTATGCTGGCGATCGATGATGATGACAGCGAAGATGGAAAAGCCCGCCGCTACGTCGTGGATGGTCTGCAGCGTCTGACATCGCTGCAATCCTTTATCACGGGAATGTTCCCAAATGAAAAAGTGTTTCGTCTTGAAAGTGTGCAAACGGAATTTAATGGCAAGACTTTTCAGCAGCTATCAGCAGGCGACCAGCGAATTATCCGCGATTATGTGATTCACGCGACCATCATCAAGCAAGAGGAACCCGATCAGGACAAATCAGGGATTTATTCGGTCTTTAGAAGACTTAACACGAATGGCACGCCCCTTACCCCGCAGGAGATTCGCGCGGCAATCTACTACGGCAGCTTTAGCAAGCTTTTAGGAGAATTAGCGGAGCTAGAAGTCTGGAAGTCGATCTTTCCTGCGAACCGGCGGCTTAGTATCCGCAAGGAAGATGAAGAATTGATTTTGCGCTTCCTCGCGTTATTTCAGGAATACACAAGGTATCAAAAGCCGCTGGAGTTGTTTTTGAACAAATTCATGAGCGTTCATCAGAATGCCTCGTCAAAATTCCTGGACGAGCAGCGCCGAGTATTTGTCGATACGATAACACTGATTCATGATGCCATCGGTGTACAGGCGTTTAAAGTCATGGTCAGTGTGCGACGTCAATTCAACCGCGCCGCCTATGATTCGATCATGATCGGCATCGCAACGCGCTTGAAAAAAGGCGCGATTCATGACTACAACTCCCTGAAAGCGGCTTATGACCGGTTGATCGGTAATGAGGATTTCCTTAAGCTCGTTTCAGGATCCACGAGCGACGAACGAAATATGCACGAGCGCATTACGGCTGCGATCGGAGCCTTTGACAATGTGGATTGAGCGCTATGAATCTGACCGCTGAAATAAATGCGGATAGAAAACGTATCGATAAGCTCCTAAAAGAATTGCGTGACCTTGATCCGCTCGACAGCACTACATTGTTCAGTTCTTTATCGGAATATATCTGTATCCGTATTGCGGGTTATCTCGAAGTGGGGGTGGATAGCCTGCTGAATGCCTTCGTTGAGCGTCAGACCAAAGATCAGAGATTACGCAATGTCGCCGCAGCGCATATCAATGGGTTTCGTTCAGCCAACTATCAGAGTATCTGTAAACTTTTGAGCGCCTTTGATGAAGATTGGGCAAAACAGTTTAAAAAGACTTTTTCCAACCCCGACAACATTGACATACCAACGGATATTGATGCTCTGTTCACACAGCGCAATACAATTGCACATGGAGGCCAGGTGTATTTGGATCGCACTACGCTGACGCGATATTTTAGCTCTGCAAGCAAGTTGTTGAAGGAGATCGCAAGACTCCTCAATTGACCAACGTCGGCACCCTACCGCCACGCCGGAAACAGATCGTCGGCGTCGTTGTCGGTCAGGTTGACGACCCTGGCGCCTGCATCCTCGCTGTAAATCTCCCAATCATTGCCGTCGTGACCCATGAAGATGATCCGGTCCCCGGCAGGTGCGAACTGTACATCGGCACGCTCTGTCAACCCGATCGACTCGACCAGCACGGGCTGCGCGGCGGGGTCACTCAGGTCAAGCGTGTACAGCACCACCGCGCCGCCGTCAAGCAGTGTGCCGTCGCGTTCGCTGTAAAAGAGCGCGTTTCCGTCGTTGGTGAAGGCGGCGCTGATGTCGTCGGCGGGGTCGTCGGTCAGGCGCCGCACTACATCGGACTCGGCGTCGGCGCCCAGAGTCAGCAGGACCATTTCCTGGTTGCCGTCGCGGTCGCTGGAATACAACACCTGGGTCATATCGGCGCTGATCGCCGGAAACCAGTCGATCGCCCCTGACCGCGTGATATTGCGATCGACCCAGGCGCCGTCCTCGTCCTGACGCCCGGCGTAGACTTCGAGATTAAAGTCGCGCAGCGTCACCAGCACGCGCGCCCCGCCGACCCCCTCGCTGTTTATGCCGATATGGATGATGTCCCAGTCGAACCAGCCGTTGCCAATCACGTTCAGGATGGTCGGCAGGTCGTTGACCACGCGCGCCTGACCTGTGCCGTCGGCGTTCATGTTGTAGGCGGTCAGTTCGTTTTCAGTCGCGCGGTCGGCGTTGGAGACGTAGCTGACCGCCTCGCCGTCGGCGCTGTAGGACGGAAAGCCCTCGTCGGCGTCGGTACTGGTCAGATTGACGGTCGCGCGCGTGCCCAGAGTCAGTTGATAGAGGTCCCAGTCGCCGTCGGCATTGCTCATGTAGATAATCTGGCGTGGGTCGTCGGCTGCCCCCGCGCCGGGGTCGAGCGCAGGCGCGGGACGGGAGTCGTACTGGCGCGTGAAAAAAAACGCCATGCCCAGTCCGAAGATCAGCGCGAGGGCGATGAAGAAAATAGTACGAATCGGTCGGATTGCGCGCGGCGGGGTGACGTTGGACATGGCTCAACCTGTCGTGTAGGGGCGATCCCATTGGATCGCCCGAAGGATCGCCCGAAAGTAGTCTGGTGCTCGCTTTAGCCGTCGGTCAGGATGCGATCGACCGCCGACGCCAGTTCGCGCAGGGTGCTGACGCGAAACACCCCGTGCGCGCGCGCCGCATATTCGAGCATATCGCTGTCGTCGGTGCCCCATTGCCCTTGCGATTCGGGGTTGAACCAGATCAGGCGGCGGCTCTTGCGCATGATGTCCCCGGCGATGTCGGCGCGTGGATTGCGGTAATTGTTGCGCCCGTCACCGAGGATGATCACCGTCGTCTTGGGCGTGATCAAGCCCATGTGGTCGTGCTGGAAGGTCGCCAGACTGTTGCCCAGGTCGGTGCTGTAGTGACCGGGCGGATTCTCTTCCAGTACTCTTTCAACCGCGCTCATCGGCTCCAATTCCTGAAAGATCATGCTGATGTCCACCAGATCACCGATGAAGACGAAGCTGTTGGTCTTGGCGACCTGATCCTGAAGCTCGTAGATCAACGTCAGCAAAAATTCGACACAGTGGCGCATCGAGGTACTCACGTCGCAGATCAGCACCAGACACGGCTTGACATGATGTTCCTGGAACTTCAGCTCGATCGGGACGCCCCCGTAGCGCATGTTGGCGCGCATGGTGCGGCGCGTGTCCATCTTGCCCGATTTGTCGCGGCGCTGACGCAGCGCGGCACGGCTGCGCAGACGGGCAGCGAGCCGACGAATTTCGGCGCGAATAGCGTCGAGGTCGGAGTCGCTGAGGCGGGTAAACGGGATGTCGAGCAGGTCGGGACTCTCCTGCGGTTCCTGCATCGCCATGCGTTCCGCGATGTTGGCGCCGACGAAGTTGGAGACCTGATCGGTCAGTCCAGCGGCGTTCTGTTCCAGCATCTCGCGCAGTTGTTGCAGTTCGTCACGGCTCATGCCCCCCTGCTGGAGCATCTCCAGGAGCTGCTCGATCGCAGCCTGCAACTGCTGCATATTCAACTGACGTTCCATGCGCCGCTCGAACCAGCGTCGTTGATCCATGTCGGTGGCGTTGTTCAGCCCACTCTGCTGTCCTGCCTGATCGAGCTGATCGTCGTCGAAGGGACGCCCTTCGAGCAGCTGCCGCAGCAGGTCGCGCAATGCCTGCATGTCCCCACCCAGCGCGTCGAGCGCCTGCTGCATCTGCTGCTGCTGTTCGGGGGTCAGCTCGTCCATGACATCATTCATCGGCGGACGGTTGGCGCCGAAAAAGAGCGGGAAGAACTGCTCGAATTTGCTTTGATCGCGCGCCTCTTTGACCAGGGTCGTTCGCATCGCGGCGCGGAACTGTTCGCGGTCACCGATACCGACGACCTCGGTGCCGTTGAGCGCGTCCAGGCTTTCCGCCAGCGAGATACGCACCCCGGCGGTGCGCAGCGCCCGGATAAAACTGATCATGCGTTTGTCCATCGTCAATGGTTCCTAGCCTATGGGTGGGGTGCCCAGCGGGTGGGTGACAACCTTTGATGTAGTATAGCATCACTGTTGCAGAGTCTGGCTGAGTGGCACCATGCGTTTTGTCTGACCGCGACAGCGATCACTGCGAATCGCGTCTGCCGTTGGGTACAATAGGCGTACAATCCACTGATCTGAGGCAGCGTCTCGGACGATGGTTTAGACAAGGAGTGCACAACCGATGAAAGCAGTCCGCATCCACGCCTACGGCGGCAACGAAGTGCTGCGCCTGGACGACCTGCCGACGCCCGCGCCGATCTTCGCGGATGACGTGCTGGTGCGCGTGCGATCGAGCAGCGTCAACCCGGTCGATTGGTTC
>Ga0209181_10000528_pt1 | contig 71018 bp, 73 predicted proteins | sample MAT05_FD_187208 | JGI IMG/M metagenome (GOLD analysis project Ga0209181, IMG submission 187208) | Freshwater microbial communities from Lake Fryxell liftoff mats and glacier meltwater in Antarctica - MAT-05 (SPAdes) (version 2) | ecosystem: Environmental > Aquatic > Freshwater > Ice > Liftoff... | reverse complement strand
GGTCATGCCCGGAGACAACGTGAACTTAACTGTTCAGTTGATTGTGCCTGTGGCTCTTGAGCAGGGTGTGAAGTTCGCTATTCGTGAAGGCGGTTTGACCGTTGGCGCGGGTGTCGTTACCAAGATTATTGAGTAAGTAGAAAGTAAGGTTGTAAGATGGCTTCCAAGAAAAAAGATGTTCGCCCGGTAATTACATTGCAATGCAGTGACTGCAAAGAACGTAATTACACCACCGAAAAGAATCGTCGTAATGATCCTAATCGGTTGGAATTCAATAAATACTGCTCACGTTGCCGCAAACATACACAGCACCGCGAGACCAAGTAGTTTGATAGTTGGGTAGTTGCGTGGTTGAGTAGTCGAACTACAAGACCATAAAACCAAGTAACTACCCGGCTAATTTAGGCCAGTAGCTCAATTGGCAGAGCACTCGTCTCCAACACGAGGGGTTGTGGGTTCAATTCCTGCCTGGCCTGCCTGCAGTGGCAAACGCCGCGTTTTGCGGCGTTTTAGCCGTAATCTATAGAAGGAGTAATACCTTGGCTCAGAAAGAGAAGAAAGTCAAGAAAAGTGAAAACGCTGTTCAGCGTTATTTCCGTGAGACATTTGGTGAACTTCGCAAAGTCAACTGGCCAACCTGGCCTGAAGCCAAACGACTTACATGGCTTGTGCTCTTGGTGATGGTAATCATGGGCGTTTTCCTTGCTGGTGTTGATTATCTCGCACATGGGTTGCTGAATTTGGTGCTATTTGGTGTCTGGTCTTAATTTGAATTGAGGATCTAATGGATTTGCCGGAACCGCAAGAGCAGTTTAAACAGGAATCGATGGATGAACAAGCTGAGAAGCAATTCGCTTCTGCGGACGTTGTCGCTTCGGACCCGAAACCTGCCGCGAGCTCCAATGCGCAGATTCCGACCGATCTGCCTCCCGTTGAGGCAATTGTTGAGGGTCCTGCCTGGTATGTGATTCACTGCTATTCAGGATACGAAAACAAGGTTCGTCATAATCTTGAGCAGCGTATTGAGACCATGGGTATGAAGGATAGAATCTTTGATGTGGTCATTCCTACACAGGAAGAAATCGAAGTCAAAGACGGCAAACGCCGCAAAGTGGAACGCCATATTTTCCCCGGGTATGTGCTGGTGAATTTAGCGCTTTCAGAAGAATCCTGGTATGTGGTTCGCAATACACCTGGGGTGACTGGTTTCGTTGGTATGGGAAATAATCCCACGCCATTGCGCCCTGAGGAAGTTGCTCAGATCGTGAAGCGTATGGAAGCCGAGGCACCCACTGTCAAAGTTACATACAAAGTGGGTGAGCGGGTACGTATCGTGGATGGACCGTTCAACGATTTTCGTGGAACGGTTGCGGAGATCGATATGGAACGTACGAAGGTTCGTGTGATGGTGAGTTTCTTCGGACGTGAAACACCTGTAGAGTTGGATTTCTTGCAGGTCGAAAAAGCGTAAGGTAGAAAATTTTAATTAGACAGTAGCAGGCCTCCCGTAGGTCTGATGCGGTGGGAGGGTCTCCCAAAATGACCCGTTATAACCACAAAGGAGTTAAGTCAAAATGGCAAAGAAATTAAAAGCAATCGTACGTCTTCAGCTCGAAGCTGGCAAGGCCAACCCTGCGCCTCCCGTTGGCCCTGCGCTGGCAAGTCATGGTATTAACATCATGGCTTTTTGTAAGGAATACAACGCCCGCACATCCAATCGTCCTGGCGAAACACTCCCTGCCGAAATTACTATTTATACGGATGGTTCCTTTACATTCGTACTTCGTACTCCGCCTGCCGCAGTTTTGCTTCGCAAAGCAGCCAAGGTAGAGAAAGGTTCGGGTGTTCCGAATAAAGAGAAGGTCGGTAAAGTGACCCGCGCTCAGGTGAAGGAAATTGCTGAGTTGAAAATGAAGGATCTGAACGCCATTGATATCGAAGGCGCATTGAAGCAGATCGAAGGCACCGCTCGTTCGATGGGCATTACTGTAACCGACTAATTTTGTGGGAGGATGGCTTCGGCTGTCCGTTTGTACCACGGAGGATAATATGACTAAACACGGAAAAAAATACACGGCAGCTGCTGCCAAAGTTGATATTGATAAGATATATTCTGCGAAAGAAGCAGTTGTACTTGCCAAGGAAACTTCTTTTACCAAATTTGATGCGACAATTGAAGTTCATATGCGAACGACACTGGATTCTCGCCAGGCTGATCAACAATTGCGCGATGTAGTTGTGCTTCCTCATGGCCTCGGTAAGAAGGTGCGTGTGCTTGTTTTCGCTACAGGTGAAGGTGCTGTAGCGGCTCGCGCTGCTGGCGCTGATCTTGTTGCTGATGATGATGAGACGATGAAGCAGATTGAAGGCGGTATGTTGGATTTTGATGTCGCTATTTCCACGCCTGATGCAATGGGTAAGGTGGGTCGTTTGGGTCGTGTGCTTGGCCCTCGTGGACTTATGCCAAACCCTAAGGCTGGTACTGTGGTTGGCCCTCAGGATATGGAGCGAGCCATTAAAGAAGCCAAGGCTGGTCGTGTGGAATATCGCCTTGATAAGACAAATAATGTTCATGTTTCTATTGGCAAGGTTTCATTTGATGCTGATAAACTGTTTGAGAATTATGTTGCTTTGATGGATGCGGTTAGTAAATCTCGTCCTTCAGGCGCAAGAGGCAATTTTATTAAACACATTACAATTGCTTCGACCATGGGACCTGGCGTAAAGGCCGACCCGAACGAACATATTGAAGGTGCCGAGTAGAAATACTCGTTTATCCCTAAAACCACTTCGCCGTTGAAGGCGGGTGTCCCAGTTAGGTTAGGTTTCGATACGGCGGAAAACATCGCCTACTCAACCTCCCTGCGGGACTTAATTTCCTGCTCAGGTGGAGACTGATAGAAAATTTCAGTACGCAAGTGCTGATTCCCTTTCGGGGGCTAAAAGTCTTTGCCTGTGTAAGTGGCAAAGACTTTTTAATTGAAAGGAGGTGAATACCCTTTGGCAATTTCTAAACAACGCAAGGAAGAACTACAGGCTCAATACGCAGATTGGGTCAAACGCAGCGAGGCAGTAATTCTCGTGGAATATAGCGGCGCAAACATGAAATCTATTAATGCGATCCGCGCGAAGATCCGTGAAACTGGCGGTGAATTCCATATCGTCAAGAATACACTTGTTCGTCGCGTGTTTGCAGAGACTGGTATGGATATCCCCGCAGATTATCTTGTGAAATCCACAGCTATCTCGTTTGCATTCAAAGACCCAGCTTCCACAGCGAAAGCATTGACTGATGCAACAAAAGGCAATGAGTTCGTTAAAGTGAAAGGCGGTTTGATGGGCGGCAAGACCTTGAGCGCTGCTCAAGTGAAGTCGCTTTCCGAAATGCCGCCGTTGCCCGTTATGCGCGCAACATTGCTTGGCGTTTTGCAAGCTCCTGCTGGCAAACTCGTCCGTACACTGGCAGAACCCGCTCGTGGTCTCGCGGCTGTTATCAAGGCGCATTCTGAGAGCGCACAGGCTTCGGCCTAGTTTTCAAAATTTCAGCGGATACCCTCCGCTAAAATTATTCAATATTCAATTTACCTAGCAAGGAGTGCTAAACAATGTCTGACAAGCTCGCAAAACTCGTGGATGAATTATCCACACTTTCCGTCCTCGAGGCGGCTGATTTGGTAAAAATGCTCGAAGAGAAGTGGGGCGTTTCTGCCGCCGCTCCTGTGGCCATGATGGCTGGCGGCGCTGTTGCCGCTGCTGAACCTGTAGAAGAGAAGACTGAGTTCGATGTGGTCATCAAAGATGCAGGCGCCAAGAAGATCGACGTGATCAAGGTCATTCGTCAGTTGACCAGCCTCGGCCTTGGCGAAGCCAAGACCCTTGCTGAAACCGCTGGCGGCAAAGTTCTTTCTGCTGTTGGCAAGGATGCCGCGGCTGATGCCAAGAAGAAGCTTGAAGAAGCTGGCGCTGTCATCGTCGTCGAATAAGCATTTCAAACTTGAAATAAAAAAAGGACGGCTCGCGAGAGCCGTCCTTTTTTTATTGGTTTTATTAGTTGTACCGTTCTACTTTGCGAATGACCATGACTACTTTTCCTTTGATCTCCAGTGATTCGGTTTTATCAATGTAGATTGGTTTCATGGTTGGGTTTGCAGGTTGCAGACGATACTTGTCTTTTTCCTTGAAAAAGAATTTCAAAGTGGTTTCGTTACGGTCTGATAACCAGACTGCAACCATATCGCCGTTGCGTGCATCTTGTGTGGGTTTGAGGATGACAATGTCACCATCGTTGACCATCGCGTCTATCATGGATTCGCCTTGTACTTTGAGGGCGAATAATTCCTTGCCTTTTTCTTTTGCCGGCATAAGCGACATGGCAACTTCGACAGAGTCTTCAGGGGTGAATGATCCGAAATCAGCATTGGATGGGACGGGGATGGGTTCACCTGCTTGAATCACGCCTACCATTGGGACTCGGAATATATCGCCCAGAGGAGCGCTGTTGGTTAATCGTACGCCGCGCGATATTTTGCGGTCACGTTCGATATCGCCTGATTTTTCAAGTTGATCGAGATAGTAATTGACAACAGAAGTGGATGAAATATCACAATATTCGCCAATCTCACGAATTGAGGGCGGGTGTTTGTGTTCGCGCTGATAACTCGCGATGAAATCCAGGATTTTCTGGTGACGCTCGCCCAGACCTTTGCTTTTTCTAACCATCATCATTTTTAGCCTCCTGCCAGCACAACTGGCACCTCGTGAGCATTCTTCGCTCATTTGTGCTACAAATAATACTCGAACGCTTGTTCTGTGTCAAGGATTTTTTCAATGGACTTAAAACGGATGGTTAACGGATGTTACACCCAGGTGCGGCGGCGCATCCAGAAGAACATAATGAGCGGGGTGAGCAGCATCAGGCCCAAGGTCCCATAAAAGACCGTGGGTAGAGTCCAGTTTTCGTAGGGTGGGTTCGCGGCGAAGAAGTTCATCCCAAAGAAGCCGGTTACAAAAGTCAAAGGCATGAAGAGGGTGGTGATGATGGTGAGTGTCTTCATGACTTCGTTCATACGGTTGTTGATGACGGATAGGTAGGTATCCATGGCGCCGCCAACAAGATCGCGCAGGCTTTCATTGACATCATGCAGGCGGACGAGATGATCGTAAATATCGCGGTAGAAGATACGGTCTTTTTGATCAATGACCTGATAATCATCGCGTGCCATTTTGTTAAGCACTTCGCGTTGAGGAAGTAGGATTCGACGCATGGCCAGCAGTACCCGTTTAAGAGTAAAAAGCCTTGCCAGGGTTTGTGAGCTGGGACGGTCGAAGACTTGATCTTCGATCCAATCGATTTCCTCATCTATTTTTTCGATGATCGGCATGTAGTTCATGACGGTTGCGTCGATGATCTTATAGAGTAGATGGTCTGGGCCGTCTTTTGCATAGCGCGGGTCACGTTGACATGTATCCCATGTTTCATCGATCGAGGAAACTGGATTGTCGTGATGGGTGATCACATAATTTTTTCCCAGAAAAATATCCAGTTCGTCAATTTCTGTATCCCATGGCTCGGTATTTTTTACGAGATGCATGTAATTCAAAACGATATAAAGATAATCACCCCAATCGTCAATTTTGGGGGCGTGGGTTTCCTGTAGGGCGTCATCAATGGCTAGGTGATGGAAATTAAAACTTTGTAAAATGGGCAGGGCGGTCTCTGGCGGCTCGGATACAAAGTCTATCCAAAGCAGGCCGCGTTTGTCGCGAATAAGGCGCGAGAACTCCTCGGGGGGGATGTCTGTTCTAGTAGGTTTGCCCGGAGTAAAGAAGATGGAACGAATCATGGTAAATGCCTCCAAATTAAGTGAAAATTTAGTTTTTCTTCAGGAAAAATCAATTTTATCAATCAATTTATTGAAATTATTTATGTTTCTATTGACAAAACTTATAAAGTGAGTATAATTTTGTAAGAAATAGGAATATGAGTTATATGTTGGTTGATTCTCTATCTTGCGCCTTATAAGTTGATTTAAAGGAGTTTTCATGAATATGTATCCTGAGATTATATCTGAACAGAATCGGGAAAGAATCAAAGAGGAAATGAACGCCATTCGCCTGGAAGAAGAAGCTGGTAAAGGCCATACCCTTCTTAATAAAAATCTGGCATTACTTGGTGATTTAATGATCTCCAGCGGCGAGAAATTGCGTAATCACGTTCAAGCTTCACAAGAAGCAAGTTCGGCGAAACTAATAAACAAGGTTGCATAGTATGTTGAATCGTACTCGCGAAAAAATATCAAAAATTTACCACGAATACCCGCGCATATTTTGGACTGTGATTGTTATAACATTTATTGACCGTATCGGCGGCTCATTGCTCTTTCCATTTTTTGCGCTTTATATTACCAGTAAATTTAATGTTGGTATGACCGATGTGGGCGTCCTTTTCGCAGCTTTTTCAATTTCCAGTTTTGCCGGCTCAGCCATTGGCGGCGCGCTCACAGATCGTTTTGGCCGCAAGGGCATCATTATATTTGGGTTGATCGCTTCATCTTTTAGTACCGTCGCAATGGGCTTTATCACTTCCTTCCATTTCTTCTTTGTGTTGGCTTTCTTCATCGGCCTTTTAACAGATGTGGCAGGGCCAGCTCATCAGGCCATGATCGCTGACATTCTGCCTGAAGAAAAACGAGCGGATGGATATGGAATTCTGCGCATCGCCTTTAACTTATCTGTTGTAATCGGCCCTGCCATCGGTGGATTTTTAGCGGCTCGTTCCTACCTTTTGCTGTTTCTGTCCGATGCAGTTATTTCCCTGCTGACAGTGATCCTGATCGCCATCTTCCTGCCCGAAACAAAGCCGTTGGCACACCCAGATGCCCCGAAAGAAACTGTGGCTCGCACCTTCGCCGGCTACGGACAAGTCTTTCGTAACGCGGCTTTCATGTTATTTCTTGGCGCAGTGCTTCTACAAGTCTTTACTTATATGAATATGAATACCTCGTTGGGAGTTTATCTGCGGAATGAACACGGCACACCCGAATCGGGGTATGGTTTGTTGTTGAGCATAAACGCCGCAATGGTTGTGTTGATGCAATTTCCCATTACGCGCCGCATTACGAAATATCCGCCCATGTTGATGATGGCGTTTGGGACATTCCTATACGTGATCGGCTTCTCAATGTATGGATATGTTTCTACTTATAGTATGTTTATTATCGCAATGATGATTATCACCATCGGCGAAATGGTAGTCTCGCCTGTATCGCAAGCCCTTGTGGCATCTTTTGCTCCCGAAGAAATGCGTGGACGTTACATGGCAGTCTCAGGGTTCTCGTGGGGCATCCCGTTTGCGGTAGGACCTTATCTTGCTGGTTTGATCATTGATGGGCCAAAGCCATATTTACTTTGGTACGCAGCTGGGTTTGTGGGTATGTTGTCAACGTTTGCTTTCCTTGCCTTATATCGTATAAAACTCAGGCAGGAACAAAAAATAGAATCGATGCCTGAAATAATGGCATTATAAAATTTGGAGGAACATCAATATGCGACCCGCACCTACTCGTTGTCCGATTTGTCAGTCTGAATTAACTGTTGCAAAATTACATTGCTCATCTTGTGACACTACCATTGAGGGCAATTTTGCTTCAGGTCAATTTTCAAACTTAACTCCTGAGCAATTGGATTTTGTATTCACTTTTGTGCGTTGTGAAGGCAAGATCAATCGCATGGAACAGGAGGTTGGGTTATCCTACCCGACCATTCGCAACCGTTTACATGAAGTGATCCGCGCTTTGGGGTATGAACCAGGCAAGGATGACTCTGTTGAAGTTGAAGCCGAAAAACGAAGCAGTACCATTGCCGACCTTGAAGCTGGCAAGATTACTGCTACCCAGGCCATGCGTATTCTGCGTGGCGAGGAGTTGTAGCCATGTCTCAAACATTTTCTGCCGGGCGAACGCCGAAAATTATGATCGAAAATATTGGTGGTGATCTCAGTCTCGTCGGCTGGGATGGCGAAGATATTTTACTTAAGTGTGATGATGAGGAAATGCGCTGTACCCAGGATGGCGATAAAGTGACCATCTTTTGTGAAGATGATGTTTCATTGCGTGTTCCAAAATCTGCTTCTGTTTTTATTCAACATATCGAAGGTGATGCATCCATTCGTGGTGTGATGGGGGGGATTGAGTTGAAAGAGATCGAAGGCGACCTTTCCATCCGTGATGTGGATTCGGTTGCGATTGACACAATCCAATCTGATTTTAGCCTGCGCGGTGCAAAAGGGAATTTATCCCTCAAAAGCGCTCACGGTGACATATCCATCCGCGATGTGGATGGGAATGTTTCGCTTGAGTCGGTTGCCGATGACCTTGCCCTGCGCGATGTGCGCGGAAATGTGAGCGCCAATGTAGCCGACGATGTTGTGCTTTACCTTAATCCGCAGGCAGGCAATACCTATTCTGTTACTGCAGGCTCTGATATTTTGCTCGTCATGCCGCCCAAAGCCAATGCTACCCTGACCCTCAACGCCGATGAAATTGACGTTGAATGGAAGGGCGTTGAGCGCGATGACGATGCCACGTCGCGTGTCATCACACTGGGTGATGGTTCTGCCATGATGACATTAAGCGCAGGTGGCGATATTCGCGTGAGCAACCAAGCAGATGCTGGCGATACTGCTGAAGATTTTGGTAACTTTGCAGGGATTGGCATGGATTGGTCTGGCTTTGGCGAACGAATCTCACGCCAGGTGGAGCAAGCCACACGCCGCGCAGCCAAGCTCGCAGATGAAAACGCGCGTCGCGCTGAAGAGAATCGCAGACGATTCGAACAGGGTGTTGAGCGCCGCGCGAAGGGCAAGGTAAATGCTGGCGTTGGCCGTTGGAATTGGGATCTCTCTTCAAAAGGTGTTCCCATGCCGCCCAAGCCACAGGTCTCTGAAGAAGAACGCATGGTCATCTTGAAGATGTTACAGGAGAAGAAAATATCTGCTGAGGAAGCCGATAGTTTATTGTCGGCGCTGGAAGGAGGTTCGTAATGTCTTCGGAAGAGCGCAAAATAATATTGCAAATGGTTGCGGATGGAAAGATCAGCGCCGAAGAAGCAGCGACTCTCATGCGCACTTTGGATGAATCTGCTGAAGAGGAGATTCAGGTTTTCGAAACAGAATCAGGTTCGTGGTCAGAAAAGCCCGATGCTCCAGAGTTTGAGAATGTCCGCAGGCGGGCGATGCGTTTCGCTGCGATTCCACTTTGGGCTGGCGTCATCTTCACTATTTTGAGTGCGTGGGGTATGTTCTCCATTCAGCAGCATGCAGGTTTGAATTTCTGGTTCTTTTGCTTGACCCTGCCGCTTTTGTTCGGTATCCTTTTGCTTTCATTGGGAGCAGGGGGCAGGGCTTCGCGCTGGATATATGTGAATGTGGATCGTTCCTACGAAAATGAGTGGCCGAGATATATTACGCTGGTACTGCCGCTCCCGTTGGGATTGGTGAGTTGGTTTTTGAAAAACTTTGGCAGATATTTTGAAGGTTTGAAAAAAACAACAATTGATGAAGTGATTATGGCAATATCTATGGCGAAATCAATTACTGAGCCGTTAATCATTAATGTGGACGATGGTGATAACGGCGAACGTGTGCAAGTGTTCATAGGATAAGAGGTGTAACATGGCAAACAGTGAAGAACGAATGAAGATATTAAAGATGATCGAAGAAGGGAAGATCAGCGCGGATGAAGGCTCAAAACTGCTTTCTGCATTGAGTGACTCGCGCAGAGGGTTGCCCGTGCTGCCGCGTCTGCCTGGTATGCCTGGGGGCGCTCCGCGTTGGCTGCGTATCCGTGTGACCGATACGCGCACAGGGCGTTCGAAGGCTTCTGTGCAAATTCCGCTTGCACTGGTGGATGCAGGCATGAAGATCGGCGCACATTTTGCCCCTGAGGTGGAAGGCGTGGATATGTCTAATGTGATGGAAGCTTTGCGCATGGGCGTAACAGGCAAGATTATTGATGTAGTAGATGAAGAAGATGGCGAACACGTTGAGATCTATGTAGAGTAGGCAATAGGTTAAATATAGAATATTTTTTACTTCAAACAACCTTCATTAGAGGGTTGTTTTTTTATAAGCATGTCCAGATTTTTTATTTATCTACATCGCATATCTATCTTTCATCCTTCATCATTCATCCTTTATCTTTCCCCTACCCGTTTTTCCAGTACCAAGCCATCCCTTTAGGCGATACACTCTCAGTACGCATTCGCTATACTGATGCATAAGGAGATATACCATGAGCAAAAATATATTAGTTGAACTTTCTGATGCAATTGCAGACGCCGCCGAACGCGCTGGAAAATCTACTGTGTTGGTGGATGCGCGCCGTCGTTTCCCTGCCAGCGGCATTGCTTTTGCCAAAGATTTAATTTTGACCGCTGACCATGTTGTTGAACGGGAAGAGGATATTAAAGTGATTCTCGCAGATGGGACAGAAGTCACAGCCCACGTTGCCGGGCGGGACCCTGGAACTGATCTGGCGGTACTGAAATTAGATTCAGCCTCTGCCACTCCTGCCGAAGTCTCAAAGACTGGCGCACGTGTGGGGCAGTTTGTATTGGCACTCGGCAGACCCTCCACCAAAGGAATCGAATCCAGTTTTGGAACGGTGAACTCCATCGGCGGCCCCGTCCGTACTGGGCGCGGAAGTATGTTGGAGAGCTACATCAAAACCGATGTTGTTTCCTATCCTGGCTTTTCTGGCGGCCCGTTAGTGAATGGCGATGGTACGATCTTCGGCATTAATACTTCTGGCTTTGGCAATAGCGGAGCGATTACCATTCCCGCTGATGTTGCCTGGAAGATTGCAGAGACTCTAGCCAAACATGGCAAGATCAAGCGCGGCTATCTCGGCATCCGCAGTCAAAGTGTGGAGATTTCTGCTGATGCAAAGAAGGCTTTGAAACGCGAGCAGGATAGCGGCCTTTTACTGGTTGGCCTCGAAGCGGATAGCCCTGCGGGTAAAGGCGGCTTGATGGTTGGTGATATTCTTGTGGGTGTGGCAGGTGAGCCTGTTGCTCATCAGGATGATTTATTTGTGCGCTTGAGTGGTGACGTGGTAGGCAAGCCCGTTGCAATTGATATATTGCGCGGCGGAAAATTGGAAGCCATCAAAGTAGAGATCGGAGAAAGATAGTTGATTCGAGTCACGATTGTTTCGCCAAACGCTGCGTTACGAATTGGCTTGCGTGAATTACTTGGCAGGCAGGCTGCTATTCAGGTAGTGGGCGAGACGGTGGATCTTGAAAGTGTAAATGAAACAGAGACCGAGGTGGTTGTACTTGCCTCGGTCTCTTCTGCGCGTTTGCTGGAAAGTAAATCAACTTTTGCTGTTTTGATTTTGACAGATGATATCGAATCTGTTCGCGCGTTGTTAAACTCAAGTACGCGTGCATGGGGCGTCCTTTCGACAGATGCTACAGAAGAAGAGTTGGCGGCGGCAGTTCATGCAGTGGGGGAAGGGCTTTGGGTTGGCGCACCAAGCCTGGTAGAGAGTCTGATCCGCTGGTCTGGGAGAAGGGAATCTTCCGGCGAGGAGTCTCTGGTTGAGCCATTAACTGCACGAGAGATGGAAGTCATCCAGCTTATGGCACAGGGCCTGGCTAATAAACAAATTGCGCTGTCACTGGGGATTAGTGAACACACGGTGAAGTTTCATTTATCGTCTTTGTATGCAAAGTTGGGAGTATCGAGCCGTACAGAAGCAGTCAAGCGCGGGATTGAGCTTGGGTTAATATCGCTTTGATGGGCAAGGTTTATTTTTTATTTTTGTAAATAATGACTGGCAGGGTGATGATCAGTATAATGACGAACCCCATAATGAGAATGCCCTCTGTGGATCCGATCTCAGATTTGGTATCCATGATGGGTGTGGGGGTAATTTGGAAGTGGAGCGCGGCAACCCCCAGGTTTTGTGTGGAAGCCATGGGTTGATTAAAGGTAACCGTAATCAATACCGCAGCCAGGAAGGCGAATAATAGAGCGATACCTGCAATTTGTGATGTTTTCATCGTTAAATATCCGCTATTATTGTATCACGCATGGAAAGTGTATAATTTTAGTCTTATATGTACTTTTCTGCACTTTCGATGTATAATCCGCCGAGTTGTTCACTGGCGGGGGGGCAATGAATGATATATATGGAGAATGGTATGGCTATGATGATGCAACATGCGTATCTTTTTCTCGTCCTGATGCTTTTCGTCGGGGCGTGTTTTATGTATGCACATCGCAGGTCAACTTTTGCCTTATGTTGCCTTTTTTTGTTTAATATAAGTTAATACAGCCGTTGCCGCCACGCGTTTCGTGTTTGGCGGCTTTGTGCTTAAAGATTATTTCAGGAGCATCCATGATCAAAAGATTTTTTGACTGGCTGAGACAGCCTCTTGGCCTGATCGCTGTAGGTATTGTATTTCTGACGTTGTTCAGTTTTGCCGCCTATGGCCTTTATACAACTCAACAGCCGCCTGAGCAGCCCGTCCAGTTCCCACATAAAACGCATGTTGCTTTTGGCATTCAATGTTTGTATTGTCATCCGGGCGCGGCTACAGGGCCAGCCGCCGGGATTCCATCGCAAGCCAAATGTTGGGGTTGCCATAATCAGATTGTAAAGACTCAAACTAGTCTGCTATTGGCGCCTTTGAAGGAAGCTGTCATCAGCGGGAAACCGCTTGAGTGGGTACCTGTTGCGCAGGTGCCAGACTTCGTTCAGTTTAATCATCGCGCGCATATTGCGGCAGGCCAAAACTGCGAGAATTGCCACGGCGATATGTCGAAGGTAACCATTGCTGAGAACCCACAAGTATTTAACATGGGTTTCTGTCTGGATTGCCATAAAAAAGTCGCTGGTGATGACCATGAAAAATTGGTCAAACTGGTAGACTGTGGCACTTGCCATTATTAACCGGGCGAAAGGAAAACAACAATGAGCGATAATTTTTCCCGGCGTGATTTTCTGAAACTGGCTGGTGTGGGCGCTGCAACTACTGCGATCCTCACAGGTTGTGGGCCGGCTTCGCGTTATGTAAAGCGCGAGCCGTACATGTTAATGCCCGAATACAACTATAACGGTCAGAGCACCTATTACGCCACCACATGCCGCGAATGCGCGGCCGGCTGCGGACTCGTAGTTCGCACATCCCAAGGGCGCGCCATCAAGGCCGAAGGCAATGCGAATCATCCGCTGAACCTCGGCAAGACCTGCGCCCGTGGACAGGCAACTCTGCATGGCCTGTATAACCCAAATCGTATTCGCGGTCCCATTAAACATTCACGCGGAGATCGGTTGTACGAAACCGCCGCTGATCCTTTCAATGATGAGTTTAAAGACCTTGACTCAAACATGAGCTGGGACGACGCCACACAGACAGTTGCTGATGCCCTCAAAAAATATAAACCCGAGGAAATTGCCTTCCTCATGGGCACAACCTCGGATCATCTCTTTGACCTGTTAACTGATCTGTCCACCCAAACAGGAATCAATGCCCCGCTTCGTTTTGGCGTATTGAGTATGTTTGAATCGCGCGCTACGTTGAGCAAAGCCGCTGAGAATCTTTTTGGCGAAGCAGGCCTGCCATTCTTTGACGTAGGTGGGGCGCAGGTTGTCTTCTCCTTCGGCGCCAACTTCCTTGAGACGTGGCTCTCGCCTGTTTCATATACACGTGGTTTCGCGGGCTTACGTGAAGCCCACACAAAAAAGCGCGGCACCTTCGTTCAATTTGAATCACGCATGTCCTCAACCGCTGGCAAGGCAGATGAATGGATGCCGATTCGCCCTGGAACTGAAGCTCTGGTTGCGCTTGCAATTGGCAGACTCGCCTCTGAATTACGCGGCGGCCCATTGCCCCGTGCATTCTCAGATGTTGAGCCAGCTGATGCCGCATCAAAAGCCGGCATAAAACTGGAAACGCTTCAACATTTGGCTGAGATGTTTGCCAACTCTGCTGGCGCATTGGCTATTCCCGGCGGCACGGCGCTCGGCCAAAGCAATGGACTCGCAGTTGCTGAGGCGGTACTGGCTTTGAACGCCATCGCAAATAATTTTGGCAAACCCGGCGGCGTGTTCTTCTCGGCGCTGGCTCCCAATCAAAAAGAATATCAACGGCCTGCTTCTGTAAAGGAAATGCAGGAATTTGTACAAAAGATGGCTGATGGTAAATTCAAGGCCTTGTTCATACATGGCGTCAACCCTGCGTTTGAATTACCCGCTTCATTAGATTTTAAGAATGCCTTGAAGGGCGTTGAGCAGGTGATTTCATTTGCGACCTTCCCAGATGAGACTGCTTTAGAATCTGATTATGTATTCCCTGACCATCACGGGCTTGAGTCATGGGGCTATCAGCGTGTAGCTACTGGCTCTGCTCAACCTGTTCTTTCAGGTTTACAGCCCGTTGTTTCACCTTTTTATGCAACCCGCGCAACTGTCGATCTATTAATTGCTGCCGCTCAACTTGCTGGCGGTAAATTTTCAGAAGCGTTACCTTTCAAAGATGAAGTTGAATTCTTGCAGAGCAAAATTGCTCCTTTGATGAATGAGACAGACGGCTTCTTTTCTGCCGCAGACATTAACACTTTTTCGGCATACTTCCAGCAATATGGCGGATGGTGGAAAACCACAGAGGGTCGTGCAGTTCCCAATACCGCAGATGTGCTCAATCTTAATTTAAGCGGCACAGAAGCGGAATTTGCCGGCGAAGGTGAATTCTTCTTCGTGCCATTTGTCTCTCCCACTCTTGCTGAAGCAGGCGCGAATAAACCCTGGTTACAGGAATTACCCGACCCAACCACCACAGTTATGTGGAATACCTGGGTTGAGATCAATCCTGAAACAGCGCATGAGCTGGGTCTCGAAAATGATGATGTAGTGAAGATCACAAGCGAAGCCGGAGTGTTGGAAGTGCCCGTGTACCGCTACCCAGCTATCCGTCCAGATACGATTGCGATGCCTTTTGGTCAGGGTCACACTGCTTATGGTCGCTATGCTGAAAATCGCGGCGTCAATCCCGCCGACTTACTGGGTCAACATTTCAATGAAGCTGGCGATCTTGCGTTTGCGGGTATGAAAGTCAAAATTGAAAAGACCGGAAAGAAGAAACCACTTTCACGTCTGGAAAGTATCATGGGCGTGTACGGTGTCGGTCTTGGAGAGGAGCATTAATATGATCAGACCTGAAGAAATTAAAATGAGCACAGAAGAAACGGGCAAATGGGGCATGGTCATTGACCAGGATATTTGCACGGGATGTCAGGCTTGTGTTGCTGCGTGCGCGATGGAAAATAATATTTCCTTCGTTGGTGAAGTGGATTCAGGCTACGGCCGTTCCATGCACTGGATTCGCATTGAACGCTTCTGGGAGGGTGAATATCCTGAAGTGAAGATGACTGCCCAACAGCCGATGATGTGCCAGCAATGCGGACATGCCCCGTGTGAACCGGTTTGCCCCGCGTTCGCAACTGTCCACTCACAAGCTGAGCAATTAAATTTGCAAGTGTATAACCGCTGTGTTGGTACGCGCTACTGCGGGAACAACTGCCCGTATCAAGTGCGCGCGTTCAACTGGCGTGCTTATAAACGTCCTGAGCCTCTATCGAATCAATTTAATCCTGATGTCACTGTGCGCCGCATGGGTGTAATGGAAAAATGTACATTCTGTATCCAACGTATTCACAAGGCACAGGATACGGCTAAATCAGAAGGACGTGAAGTAGTAGACGGCGAATTCACCACTGCCTGCGCGCAGGCTTGCCCTGCCACTGCAATTGTATTTGGGCGCGTGGATCATCCCGAATCACTGGTTTCACAGTTGGGGCAGCGTGCTAACGGCGTAAAACATCTTGAAGAACTTGGCACGCTTCCTCACGTGACCTACTTCAAGGGAGGGTAATTATGGCTGGATATAATAAGAAAGAAGAACATGCTCATGCCAAGGCTGAACTTCATACCCATGGCGAAGAGCACTTCCGCGAAAAGCACCTGATGCTTGATCCGCTTCCACGCGGCCAAATGAATGATATGGTCATGGAATCCATGATGGAAAAACCCACCTGGAGATATTGGCTTGTCTTTGCAACCTTAAGCGTGATCGTTGCGTATTGTCTGTTCTATAAATGGGGCGTCCTGATTATGTACGGTCAGGGCGAGGCTGGTGTTATGCGCCCGGATTACTGGGGTATTTTCCTGGTCAATACCGTGTTCTGGATTGGTATCAGCCATGCGGGTACATTCATCTCTGCGATTCTGCGTGTGTTCCGTGCTGAGTTCCGCCGCCCATTCACGCGTGCCGCAGAATTGATGACCACCTTCGGTCTTGTACAAGCTGGCTTTAGCATCTTCATGCATCTGGGACGTGTGTGGCTTGCATACTGGCTAATGCCGTATGCAAATCAACGTATGTTGTGGCCTAATCTGCATTCACCGCTGACATGGGACTTGCTGGCCATCACCACCTATCTGCTCTCGTCCACCATGTATCTTTTCCTGCCGTTGATCCCGGATGTGGCAATGGCCCGCGACCGTTCCACCGGCTGGCGTAAGAATTTTTATAAAATTCTCGCACTCGGCTTCCGCGGAACAGAAGGGGAATGGACGCATCTCCGTAACGCAATGAATATTTTTGCATTCGCGATTATCCCCGTTATGTTCTCGGTACACACCATCGTATCCTGGGATTTTGCCGCTGCGACCCGCCCCGGTTGGAGTTCCACCATCTTTGGTCCGTACTTCATCGTGGGCGCGTTACATTCCGGTATGGGCGCTGCAGCCATCGTGCTTGCCGTCATTCGAGCCACGATGAAGCACATGAAATACTTTATTCGAGGCGAGCATTTCGATGCGATCGGTAAACTCATGCTCATCATCTCGATGGCATGGGCCTATTTCTTCTTCAATGATTACATGGTGCAATGGTACGGCGGCGATAAATGGACTCAACAGCTGCTTCACTTCCACGAAGCCGGCCCCATGGGTTGGATGTGGTTTGGCATGTTAATTTGTAACATCGCGGTGCCGTGGGCAATTTTATGGAATGCAAAATGGCGCGCCACTCCCTGGCTGATTGCCACCGTCGGCATTGTTATTAACGTGGGGATGTGGTTTGAACGCTACATTATCATTCCCGTCTCTGTAACCATCAACCGTATGCCTTTTACCTGGCGCTTGTATGAGCCCGGCATTGAAATTCCGATGGGCATTGGTACGCTGGCCTTATTCATCCTGTTGTACATGGCTGCTTCCAAGTTGATCCCACTCATCCCCGTTTGGGAAGTACAGGAAGGCCAAATGGCGCACGAATTCAAGAAATTTGGACGCGAGACCGTTATATCGGTCAGCGAATTGGAATAGGTGACTCACATGGCTGACAATATTTCCAGCGCAGAACGTTCTGGATCAGTATCCAGCGCAGAACCTTCTGGATCAGTATCCCTGTTAGCGGTTTTTCCGGACCTGATGCCTGCTGCGGATGCTCTTGATCAACTCCGCGCCTTGGGCCTTTCTGACGACCACATGAATGTCATCTCTGGCATTCCTGTCACCGAAGCCATGCTTGGCCGCCCCAGCCAATGGACGAATGTCCCGTTGTTGGCGGCGGGCGGCTCCATATTAGGCTTTTTGGCCGGCGCATTTTTGGTTTTTGCTACACCCAACCTGTACCCAGTTCCAATTCAGGTCGGGCGGCAAGCCTTTGTTCCTGGCCCGCCCACAGTTGTTGTTTTGTTCGAGCTGACCATGCTCGGCATGTTACTCTCAACTTTTCTTGGTGTATTTCTTGATAGTTATTTCCCAAATTACCGACCCATGGAATATGTAAAAGAAATTAGCGATGGAAAAATAGCCATCTTCTTTATTTGCCCGGAAGAGAGTAGAGATAAATTTACCAAAGCCATGACCGCCCTCGGTGCGGAAAAGGTTGAGGTTGCGGAGGTAGAGCACCTATGAGATTATTCAAGCAACTCGTTGGCGTTTTTGCAGTACTCGGCTTGGTGATCAGCGCTTTGGCAGTATTTGCTTTTGATGTGATCAAGGTTGATTGGGTCGTTTTCATGGAAATTCAGCCGTCTTTTGGCGCTCAGGAAAAGCCCCTGGCTGTACCCGCGCAATCCATTCCAGTGGAAGGTGCCGCTTACATCCCGGGCAATGGTGCGCCCACCAACCCCGTCCCTGCAGATGAGACTTCCATTGCTCGTGGCGCGGAACTCTTTGCCATACATTGCCAGATGTGCCACGGCGAAACTGGAGAGGGGAATGGCACTATTTCTGCCTTCCTGGTGAAAAAGAAACCAGCCAATCTGACAGATGATCTGGTTCAAAGTAAAAGTGACGGTAGTCTTTTCCTGACTATTTCTAATGGCATTTGGAATCCGAACAACACGCTTTTCCCCGAGGTGGAATTCTCTGGTCAAATGCCGCCCCTGAATGAAAACCTTACCGTCCGCGAACGCTGGGACGTGGTCAATTATATTCGCACGCTCAAAGTAGCCGTGGCAGCACAACCGTAAGGATGGCTTTTGATGAAAGACGATGATGTACAAAAGTATATATATACAGCGCTCATTGTATTTGTTGTGGGTGTTTTAGCGTGGGTTGGCTTTCTTGGTGTTTCAGCTTGTGGCGGTTTCACACTCGCGTGTAAACAAGGGACGTTGCCAGTGGAACGCACTCCAATCCCGACCTTGATACCCGCCACACTGCCAGTCTCGAACATGGGCGGGATGTTTGCTGCTCCTGTCAGTGATCGTTGCCGCGTGGCCGCAACTGACCTTATTGGCGCATGGGTTGCCGCAAACTCTCCAGAAAAGGATTCGTTCCCGTTTGTTGATGTGAACGGACAGAATTGTGAGACAAATTTTGCTGAAGTTGCTCCGCTTTTTACTGAGCCAAACTTATGGAGTTCAGCTTCGCTGGCTTGCGTCTCCTGCCATTCAGTGGATGTGACCATCTCCCCGGCACAGCTTGACCTAAGCAGTTACGCTGGCATCATGGCAGGCGCTCTCCGTGCAGATGCTGAATCCAAGGGGACAGATATTCTTGGCGCTGGAAATTGGGAGAAATCACTCCTATATGAATTCCTGGCCACCAGCAAAGCAGATGTCCCTGGCCATACGGAAGCAGTGGATTCCTTTGTTTTTGTAGGAAAACCACTCCAAGAGCCTGTCCCAACAGCAACACCGTAAATGCAAAGAGACCTGATCAAATCGATTAGGTCTCTTTTTTTCAGCGGAGAGGGCGGGATTCGAACATCGTGCCCGTAGGGTATATCATCTCCTCAATGGAGGCACGCAAACCTAAAACAAAAAACGCCCCAATAAATGGGACGTTTTTCTAGCGGAGAGGGCGGGATTCGAACCCGCGAACCTTTGTGGGTTACACGCTTTCCAAGCGTGCGCGCTAAGCCAGACTACGCGACCTCTCCATCTTTTTACTAAAGCGGGCGTATTATACCACGTGTTATTGGGGATACAATATTTGAATTTCTTGCCCATAGAAAATACCATAATCCCTTAAGTTTGGGTCTGTTTCCCATTGACCACAAATTTGCATAAACGAACCTGTCTCATCAGGGAGTAGTGCAGTAGGAATAACCACCATCGCTTTTTGATCGTTATGATAATCCAGGGCCAGGAATATGGTTTTTGGAGGCTCAATACCTTCTGCCCAGGTGATCAAATAGCTATCTGCGAGGGAGTGAGAATTTTCTCTAAAGGTTCCTGTGTGAAAATTAGGCATCCAATCCAGAAACAGGTCTGCCTGTTTTTTGAGATTAATATACGTCCCGGCCTCAAAGTTGACTACGATCGGGGTTAACCCCGAGGCGCATGAATCTGCTGATACGGACTGTGGTTTGGCGATTGATCTTACAAGGATTGGACCGATTAGAATCGTTGAAACTAAAACAAAACTATAAGCAAGGATTGGGCTGAGTGGAACAATAAAAGCATTGTCATTTCCAGCAGGATATATTTTCTTAATGTAACTTATGAAATAGGCTACCCCCATTGCAGGCAGTGCGCCAAAAATGACAATGCTTGCTGCGTAAGGTCTCATGCGATAGGCATCTGTAGGGGGCAGGAATGGAACGGAGATGAAGATTCCGAATACAGCGGCCATGACAAGGCTTTGAATTGGATCCTTGCGATTTCGAAGCCATGCAAATATTCCAGTAAGGGAGAGTATATACATGGCCCAACGGGCAATCAGGTTGATGTTCCAATTTTCGCCGCCAATATACGCGTACATGTTGTACCATGAGTTTGAAAACAACATTTTCCAGTTGAAGAGAGCGCCTTGCAGTGTTTGAAGTGGGTTCGTGCGGATTAACTCAAACGCCAGTTGATAAATTCTTTTGGTTTGTTCAGGTTCTTGAATCTTAAATATCTCGGGATGGGCTTCGAAAATATATGCCCATGACTTGCCGCCAGAAGCAAGGCCGTATAACGTATAGGCGAAGTTGGCAAATGGGATTCCGCTGGGCACCGCGATCAGGCGTGTTAATATAAGGTTTAGTACGAAGCCCAATACAACAGCGCTTGAACTGATAATAAGTATTTTCCAGGGAATAAATTTGTTTTCACGTAACAGCCACCCAGCCCACAGGATGAGGATGGGCAGCATGAAAAAAGCGCCTGCGCGTGTATTTAACGCGAGTGTGGTCACAAACAGCCCGCTCCAGATGTAAAACAGACTTCTTGTGGATGCGCCGCGCCAGAGCAGGCCGAATCCCAGTGAACCTAATGCCAATCCCAAACTTTCAGACATACTAATGCCGCTATGCGCTCGATTGAATAGGAATAGCACCATTAAGATAAAAACTGCAATTTCCGGGCCATGTGTGCGTTGTATTTCGCGCGCTGTAAAGTAGCAAGCCAGCCCTGTCAGTGCGGTGAGGATGGCGAGAGTCACCATCAGGTTGCGGCCTGTGATTGAAAGCAGAACAGATAAAAGTCCAGTAAAGAGCGGGCGGCGGGCAGAGAATATTGAAAAGGCGTCTCCGTTCATAAGTCGTAATGCGTCTACATAATATAATTCCGCATCATACAAGGGGATTAATCCGCTTAGGATCGTTGACTGTGATTGCCCCGAAGCCCAAAGCCCTGCCAGCGGCATTGCAAAAAGCGCGAGAGTGGCCGTCATCCCACTTAAATCGCCTGCGCGGTTTGGGATGCGAAATATAAAATATAAGATCAAGCCTGTGATCGGAATGACCAGCCCAAACCCCGTGCGTAATGCCATGCTAATCGGACGTAGTAGATTGGGCGAGCGGTTTGCCATAAGCAGGCTAAAGAGGGCGGCGGATAGCACGAGAAAAATAAGCTGCCATAGATACGGTTTTATTCTTTGAACGAATTTGTTTGTCATCATGGGTGACTAAAATTATACCCGTTGGTTAAAAGAAAAATGCCGCCCAATGTACCGGGCGGCATTTTATGTTTCACGTTACTCAGCTACAGACGGGCGCGGACTTTCCATCAATGCCACTGTTGCCTCGTTTCTATTTTGTTCAACATTCATAAGGACTGGTGTAAAGAATGCCGCAATACCCATCAATAGGGTAAGGATGCCTGCAACCCAATACCAGGTGCGTATTCCAATCGCATCAGAGACAGGCCCGGCTATTGCAAGGCTAAGCGGGGTCATGAGCGTTGCCAAACTCATGATTACACCCATCACGCGCCCTTGCATCTCTGGCTTAACAGCCGATTGAACAATGGCTCCCAACGGTCCGTTTGCGATCGGATTGGTAATGCCTGAAATGGTCATGCCTACTACCGCCAGCCAAAACATGTTTGCGGGCGCAAAACCAACGATCGTAATCCCAATGCCAATGCCGATCACGCCTGCCATGGTGGTCATAATCTTTTTCTTGAAACCGCCCCATACACTGAGCAGAATTCCGCCGATGACCATGCCAGCCGCCCAGATCGAATCCATTAAGCCAAACTCCAGCGCACCCAGCCCAAAGTGTTTTGTGATCAGTAAAGGCATAAGTGAGCCTGTGGGTGTCAGTAGAAAATTGCAGGTCAGGGCCAGCACAATCACCGCCATCAATCCTGGCCATGATCGAATATATTGAATACCTTCCCGCATGTCAACCCAAATGCTTGTTTTATGTTTTCCCTCTTCGGTCATCTCGCGTACGGGTTGAGGAATGGATAAAAATAATAAAGGCAGAACACCAAACAAAGCAGTGACGATATCGATCAACAGTAGGTTTTGTATCGGTAGAATTCCAAGTAATACTGCGCCAGTAGGTGGTGAAATGATATTAATCGCCGCACGTAGCGTTTGATTGATTCCAGAAACGCGGGTCAGTTGATCAGAAGGCACCAGTAAAACAGTCGATGCGTTAAATGCCGAATAATGGAAAGTGTCACCGATTGCGCGCACAAACATGATCAAATAAATATTCCAAACCTCAACACGCCCTGTATAAAATAAATAAGCCAGCACGGCTGTTGAAGTGGCAATCGCAAGATCGGCAGCGATCATAATCATACGGCGATTCCAGCGGTCTACCAGCGCGCCCACCAAAGGGCCAAGCACCACCTGCGGTAACATCGCTACCAAGGTTGCCGCCGCCAAAACCGTCGCGGAGCCTGTCTTTTGGGTTAGATACCAGACCAGCGCAAACTGCACCAATCCGCTGCCAAACAGAGAAATGGATTGCCCTGCGAAAATTGTAAAATATTTTGTGGCCCAGCGTTGGGGGATGGTTTGATTGATATTATTCATTTTTCCTCCAGAAAATCAAGATTTTCTTCGTAAATATCAATATATTTTACCACTTAAGTTACTATTATTGATTTTTATGTAATAAAAGAGCAGAGCGGCTTCTGAAAAGTTGATATTCTTAAAACAAAAATTAATATTCTTAAACCTGAGAGGATTTGACTGCCGCTTTCTGTATAATCTAGATAATCTTAACTTGGGAGTTTTTCATGAAAACATTCAAACGCATCCTTTTCGGACTATTAGCTGCTCTTGCGATTCTGATTCTTTTTCTTCCCCTCAGCATTTTCGTGGATTCGCTCCTCGGTGCGAATCGTCTCGATGCGCTGGCCAACACGACCGTCCCAGGTGTGAACGATGGACCTGATGTGCGTGCCTATATTGCCAAGCCTGATGGCGATGGCCCATTCCCCACCGTTATCATGATCCATGAATTCTTTGGCTTGCGTGAATCCATCATTGGCAAAGCAGACCTGCTCGCAAAGGAAGGGTACATGGTCATTGCGCCTGATACATTTCGCGGGGCCACCACTTCGTGGGTTCCGCGTGCAATTTATCAAGTGATCACTACCAAACCGGAAGACGTGAATGCAGATTTGGATTCGATCTACGCCTGGCTTGAAACCCAATCAGATGTAGACGCGAATCGTATTGCCATTGCAGGCTTTTGCTACGGCGGACGAACATCATTGGTTTATAGTTTGCATAATAACAAACTTGCGGCAACAGTTGTATTCTACGGCTCTCCTGAAACTGACCCTGCAGTACTAAAGAATTTGCGCGGTCCGCTATTGGGGATCTTTGGTGACGCGGATCAATCCATTCCAGTGGAGGAGATAAAGGCCTTTGACCAAGCGCTCAGCAAGGCAGGAGTACTGCATACGATTTCGCTCTACGCCGGTCAACCGCATGCCTTTGTTGAAGATGTGGCGGGCATTCAAGCGGGCGGGGCACAGGGGAAAGCCTGGGCTGAAATGTTGGCTTTTCTCGAAGCGAATCTAAAGAATGCGCCTTCAGTGCGGAATGGAGAATCCATTTCCTACGCCGCTGAATTTGACTGGTATTACTATGCCATGCTGGCTTATGAACACACATTTGGATCAGCCAGCCACCAGCATCATTAGACTTTAAATAAAAAAGAGGTTGGGAATGTCCAGTGTTTCCAACTTCTATCCATCCATCCATGCTTTACAATCATGCTGAGGATAGTATGAACACATTCATTGATCAGCCAAAACGAATTCCACTTTTTCTCAAATTGGGTATTTTGATTTCAGAGCGTATCACCGGCAAAATCATGCTCCCCGCGCGAATTTTGGCCTGGTACCCCAAAGCCGCGATTGGCTCAGGCATAATGGAAGCATTGATCGTGCATGAAGATGGTCAAATGAATCAACGAATGCTCAAGTTGATTCGCATGACAGCCTCGCAGGTGGCGGCCTGCCCGTTTTGTATTGACATGAATTCACATGAATATCGTCAGATTGGAATCACGGATGGGGAGGCCGAAGCCTTGCGTGGGGATATTGAGCAGGTGAGTACGTTTTCAGAACGTGAGAAACTGGCAATTGCTTACACACGAGTCATCTCGCAAACACCGCTACAATTTAACTCTGATCTGGTTGAACGGGTCAAATCCGCATTTACAGAACGCGAGTTTGTCATTCTTGCCAGCACGGCTGCGCAGGTCAATTACTGGGCGCGGCTGATTCAAGCACTGGGAATTCCGCCTGCGGGGTTTGGGTAGCGATACAAACTTTCACAAAGATTTTCTGTGGTTCAAAAATAAAAGAACGTGCCGGGATAAAGTTATCAAGGCACGTCCTTTTTACAACATTAATGATTATTTTGGCCCAACATATTCATAATAAAAAATGATCTGCACAGATGATTTTGGGATGTTTTTTAGTGAATTTGTAAAAAAGCCTCCGAGCTATTTCAACTCGGAGGCTTTTTTCAATTACTTTTACTTTTTACAAACTTACTTCCCCAATTTTTTCTTCAACGCCTCTGTCAATGCGGGGACAATCTGAAATAAATCTCCCACCACGCCATAGCGTGCCACTTTGAAGATCGGCGCATCGGCATCCTTATTGATGGCAACAATGACTTTCGCATTACGCATCCCAACGATATGTTGAATGGCGCCAGAGACTCCGCAGGCGATATACAAGTCTGGTGAAACGACTTTACCCGTTTGCCCCACTTGATGTGAATAGGTAATGTAGCCGGCATCCACGGCTGCGCGCGAGGCGCCGACTGCGCCGCCGAGCAGGGAGGCGAGTCCGCTGACCAGCTCGAAGCCTACTTTGGCAGTGGCGGCTTCATCCAACCCTAGAGATGGGTTGTTTGACACACCGCGCCCGCCAGAGACAATGATTCCCGCGTCGCCGAGGTTTACTGCGCTTTCAGAAGCAGAGTAGCCTTGTACGGTTGTAAGCGCATCTGTCTTGGCGGCGGCTTTGGTGGGCGTGCCGCTCTTGCCCGCCACATGTTCTGGCTTGGGGAAGGCGCGCCCGGGGATGGTTGCCATGACAGGCTTGCCCGAGCAAACGGTCTTCTCTAAAACTTTGCCTTCGTAAATCGCACGTGTAGCAATCAACTGCTCGCCGTTCATTTCAAATTTTGTAACATCGGTCAACACGCCAGTGGACAAATCTACAGCAGACATGGCGGCCAGCTCACGGGTTCGAGTAGTTGTCGGAAACAGAATCAGGTCTGGGCTTAAGGAAGAAGCGAGCGCCGAAAGAGTGGAGGCATACGGTTCAGCGCGGTAATCTGTCAGCGCTGAATCATCCACGACGATCACTTCATCGGCGCCATATTCAAAAGCGGCCTTTGAGATTTCATCAAGACCCGAACCAAACACCAAAGCAATCGTTGTGCCGAAAGTTTTTGCGAGGCCGAGCGCTTCCCACGAAGCGGGCTGCACTTCGCCTTTGAAATGGTCAATGTACACAAAAGTTTTCATAGCACTTTCTCCGCGAGAATTTTGTCGGCGAGTTTGTCGGCGATCTCTTCGGGGCTTTCGCCTGCGATCATTTCTACGCTGGTTTCGCGCGCGGGCGGGTTCATCAATTCGGTGCGGGTGATGATGGGCGTTGGCGCGGCGGCGTTGAGATCTGCCAATGACCAAACAGGGATGGTTGCCTTTGACGCTTTGCGAATGCCCATAAAGGATGGGTAACGCGGTTCGCCAATGCTTTGGACGACGCTTAGCACGGCGGGCAATTTTGCGTTGACCGTTTGCCTGCCTTCTTCGATGACACGTTCAACGGTCACGCTTCCACCGTCGACTTTGATCTGACCTGCCAATCCAAGCATCGGCCACCCGAGGACTCTTGCCGTTTGCGCAGGGGTGAGGCCTGCGCCGTTGTCGAGTGTCTGACGGCCAAAGATAACCATATCCGCGCCGCCGACCTTGTGGATGGCGGCCGCCAGCACGCGCGCCGCACCGACGGTATCTAATTCGGTGAGTGCCGCATCTGAGACGAGTATGGCCTCATCTGCGCCCATGGCAAGCGCGTGTTTGAGCGCATCTCTTGCCGACTCAGGGCCGACGCACAATACTGTCACTGTGCCGCCCGTCGCTTCTTTCTGTTGAAGCGCACCTTCGACCGCGTACTCGTCGAACGGGTTGATGACCAACGGCGCGTCGCCCCAGGATATTTTGCCATCCTCGGCTTTGACCTTCGCTTCTGAGTCTGGTACTTGCTTGATACATGCGATGATTTTCAAGATGTACTCCTTGTAAGAATTCTTTTTACCACAAAGAGCCACAAAGGGAAAACTTCGTGGCTTTTTGTGTTTATTTTTATCCTAAATACGCCATCACCACCAGCACATCCGCGCCGACAACGACAATAAACCCAATTACGCTGAAAATCTTTTGCTCCATTTCCCAGCGCTTTCTATTTTCCAATCGTTTTAGAAAGAATTCCTTGAAAGGCATTGGCGAGCGCGTGAGGCTGTTGTAAATATCCTGATAGTAGGCTTCTGTTTTAAACCATAGTTTGAAGGTATTCGAAAGGAACACCACGCTGAAAAGTAGAAAGGCGAGCACAAATCCAAGGGAAAGTTGGGCGGGGTTTGTCATTCGTATTTACGTAGACTTCGGAATTCATCGAAAAGTTGTAAAGCTAATCAGTTTTCCCGATTTTATTTCGAGTTCGCAGGCATGACCGTTAAGCGTGTAGGCAGAAAAGGTGTACCCATCTTCATTTAATTTGACACGTGTAAAGAATGTGCCTGGGTCAGGCTTTTCAGCCTGCCAGATAACTTTTCCATCCTGCCCAACCAAATACAAATTGGACTCCTCGTAGGGATATTTGACAGCGCTTTCCAGTACCAGCAACCCAGCGTTCAATTGGATTACTTTTTCAACTTTTGTGTGTAGAGGTTGTACTTCTATATTCATGATTTATTTGTCCTTAATATTTTTATTGAATACAAGCAAGTTAATAAGCTGCATATGCTGCCTTGTCTGAACTGTGAATATTGTGTAACTACTCAGCCCTTCATTTTTATCCGCATTTACCCCGCACTATTTTTACGAAGTCCGCTAAAGCGGACTAATCGGCTTTAGCCGATTTCGTAAGAGTAGCACGCACGGTTTACCGTCGGGCGGGCTGAGTAGTTACGAATATTTACATTATATCCCAAGTCAAATCGGCCAACCGCTCGGTAGGTTTGCATTTTTCTTAAGTCACCAGCAGAGATGATAGAGTGCCTCATGGAATGTCGAAACGAAATAACCGTGTTTCCGTAAAATGAAAAGCCCGATGCATCTTTCGATTGCATCGGGCTAGTGAATGGGGGAGTCTTCCATCATTTCTCTTGAACTCCCATGTTGTTGAGCTCGTCTGAATTGTACTGGGCTACGAACAAGTCGGAGCCAGCCAGGGCGAGCCACAGGGCACATACAACTGCTGCGAATATAAACATGTGCAACTCCTTTCTGTATGATAAATACTATAACGAATTTGAAAACAAAAAGATACTCTCCTAACAGTACTGTAATGAGTTTACAAAACAATTTTGCAAGGAATACAATGGAGACGGTTGAAAGTTGAAATTTGTTCCAGCCTTCGCTATGACGAAGCCGTTTGGATATTTGACAAAACAAGCGTTTGAGATAAAATACAACTCGCACAACCCAAGCCGAAGTGGCGGAATTGGCAGACGCGCTACGTTCAGGTCGTAGTGGGCTTACGCTTGTGAGGGTTCGACTCCCTCCTTCGGCACAAAAGAGACCCGCGAAAGCGGGTCTCTTTTCATGTAACCTAAAATAGAGTTTGTAAGCCATAAACGGGGCACAGAAAGAGGCTGGGAATGGTATAATTGCACTATCAAAATGAGTTTCTTTCATCTAATGCAGACACGAAGTTTTTCCCCATCTTCGTGTCTTTTTATGCCAATTTACCGCAGTTTTGACCCAATTAAGGATATTTTATGGCTGAAGAAAATATAGTCCCCACAAATACTGGAAATATCGAGAGCGTTGATATTGATTCGCAGATGCGCACCGCTTATCTTGATTACGCCATGAGTGTGATCGTGGCGCGTGCTTTGCCCGATGCCCGTGATGGACTAAAACCCGTTCATAGGCGTATTTTGTTTGCCATGCACGAACTGGGTATGCGTTCGAATACTGCATATAAAAAGTCTGCACGTATCGTGGGTGAGGTGCTGGGTAAGTATCATCCGCATGGCGATTCGGCGGTTTATGAATCCATGGCGCGTATGGCGCAGGATTTTTCGATGCGCTATTTGCTGGTGGATGGTCAGGGTAACTTTGGTTCCGTGGATGGTGACTCACCAGCGGCCATGCGTTATACCGAGGCGCGCCTGCAAAAAATGGCTGAAGAAATGCTGGCTGATCTCGAAAAAGATACAGTGGATTTTGGCCCTAACTTTGACGATTCACTTGAAGAGCCGCTCGTGCTTCCCGCGCGTTTGCCAAATCTTTTATTAAATGGCTCATCGGGTATTGCCGTGGGTATGGCCACCAACATCCCGCCGCAAAACTTGCGCGAGTTGGTGGGCGCGATTAATTTTATTATTGATAATTATGACAGGATCGACGACATTACCGTGGACGACTTAATGAAATTTGTCCTCGGGCCTGATTTCCCGACTGGCGGCATGATCGTCGGGACAGAGGGGATTCACTCGGCGTATGGAACAGGCCGAGGCCGAATCGTGATGCGCGGTATTGCTCACATCGAAGAGAGCAAGCCCGGGCGTTATCAGATCAATATTACAGAGATTCCGTATCAGGTTAATAAATCCACGTTGATCGAACGAATTGCCGAACTGGTGCGTGATGGCAAGATCGATCAAATCTCGGACTTGCGCGATGAATCTGACCAACGCGGTATGAGTATCATCATTGAGCTAAAGCGCAACGCACAACCGAAGAAAGTGCTCAATCAACTATATAAATACACGGCTTTGCAGTCCACGTTTGGTGTGCAGATGCTTTCGCTGGTGGATGGCGAACCACGCACATTGACGCTTAAGCGCATGTTGCAAATTTTTATTGAACATCGGCAAACTGTGATTACACGCCGCTCGAAATTCGAACTCGCCAAAGCGCAGGCGCGTTTGCATATTCTTGATGGATACTTGACCGCGCTCAATGGGATTGATGCCATTATCAAGGTCATTCGTGAAGCAGAAGATGCAGATGCGGCCAAGATCAATTTGATAAAACGCTTCAAGCTTAGTGAGTTACAGGCGCAGGCTATTCTTGATATGCAACTACGCAGGCTCGCGGCGCTTGAACGTTGGAAGATCGAAGAAGAACACAAACAAGTGCGTGCGATTATTGAGAGCCTCGAAGATTTGCTCGCGCACCCAAAGAAAATACTCGCGCTCATTCAATCTGACTTGAACGAACTCACCGAAAAATTCGGGGATGACCGCCGCACGCAGATTTCAGCAGAAGCCAAGGAAGATATTCACGATGAAGACCTGGTCGCGGATGAAGCCGTGCTGATCAGTCTCACTGAGCGTGGATATATCAAGCGTATGGCGGCGGCGGCTTTCAAATCACAGAGCCGCGGCGGACGCGGTGTGATGGGGCACACCACCAAGGATGAAGATGAAGTGGTGATGCTCATCCCGGCCCGCAGTTTGAATACCATGTTGTTCTTCTCAGACAAAGGCAAGGTATATTCCGAGAAGATCTATCAGATTCCTGATTCAGACCGCGCCACAAAAGGCATTCCATTGGTCAATGTGTTGTCGCTGGAACCCAATGAAAAAGTGACAGCGGCCATGGCGGTTGGAGATTTCTCGCCGAATACTTTCTGTATGTTAATGACCGCGCGCGGTAAGATCAAGCGTGTGTCTATGGAAGAGTTTGCCTCGGTGCGTCCTTCGGGGTTGATTGCCATGTCTTTGGAAGAAGGCGACCATTTAGGCTGGGCGCGTATGACAGCAGGCAGGGATGAGATCATCATTGTTACTGAGAATGGACAGGCTCTGCGCTTTGGTGAAGGTAAAGTCCGTTCGATGGGGCGTCAGGCTGCGGGTGTGCAGGGGATTCGTCTTGCGCAGGATGATGCAGTTACCAGCATGGATGTAGTTGAAAAAGAAGGTTCATTGTTAATTGTCACAACCAAAGGTTTTGGCAAGCAAACCCCGCTGGAAGCGTATACTGCGAAAGGACGCGCCACAGGCGGCATTTCCACGATCGATCAAAAAGCATTGCCAGAAGTTGGCAAGATCGCAGCCGCTCGTGTGGTACAAAATGCAGATGATCTGACGATTATGACCTCCAATGGTGTGACATTACGCATGAAGGTGAAAGAGGTCAAGCAATCGGGACGCGCTACGAAAGGCGTACATTTGATCAAACCGAATGAAGGCGATAGTGTGGCTTCGGTGGCTCGTACCTCTGCCGAGGATTTGAAGAAGGTCGGCGCGCAACTTAGCGAGAGCGCTGAGCCTGAAGAAGCACAACCAAAGTTGGTGTAAAGTAAAAACGGGTACAGCAATTCGCTGTACCCGTTTTTTTATTTAATTGGAGCGTGGTAGTCTGGTTCTATATTCTTTAGATCGCAATTTTCCCCATGACCAGCAATGCCATGGAACCAATGATACATACAACCAGCATGAGCATAAAAGCAATCACGAATCGTTGCATGGCTGTCATACCCAAAAAGCGGCTTGATCTGGCGCGCCTGCCAATGGATGTGCCAGCGGCGGGTTGGAATTTGGCTTCTTCTTCATAAGAACTGGCTGCTGCGTCTTCGCGGAGATTATCATACATGGTGACCTCTATTTTTCACATAATATCGCATAATTTAAATCAAAGAACCTGATTTATTTATAAGATAAGCAAGAAAAGTATATCACGCACCCGGCCTCAGGCTGACATCCCCGAAGTGTACTATTACGGAACTGTCATGCGCGCCGCGCAGGCGTAAACTTCCATCTGATTCCAGCCCTATCAATTCACCTGTGACTGGAGCCTCGCCTCCAGCCTGAACTTGAACCTGCTCACCACGAAAGGCAAGCATCTCCTCCCAGGCTTTGAGCAACTCATCTGTCTCCATGCGCTCACGCCAATGAGTGAATGCGTTCAAAAGACTCAACAGAATTCCTTCACGCGCGGGAGGTTTCTGCTCCAGTTCATCTTCAAGGCTTGTGGCAGGGAATTGCAAGTACTCGGCAGGCGGTACTGAAGTTTTATAAATATTGATGCCCATACCGATGACGAGTGAGTCTATGTCATCACCAGACCAGACAGTTTCAATGAGGATGCCCGCTGTTTTTTTTCCGTTCAATAAAATATCATTCGGCCATTTGATGCGCGGAGCGAGACCCAGCCCGCAGCATGATTCTGCGATTGAAAGCGCAGCCAGCCCAACGGTCCGCGAGAGATGCGGGCGCAGGGCGGCAGTGGGGCGCAGGATCAGGCTGAAGGCCAGTCCGCTGCTTTTTGGGGTAAACCATGTACGGTTGAGTCTGCCGCGGCCTTGTGTCTGTTCATCTGCAATAACAATTGAAAGATCAGGTGCGCCGGCTGTTGCCCATGCCAAGGCTTCATCGTTGGTCGAGCCGATGGAATCAAAATAACGCAAGCCGCCAATGGTTATTTTGGAAAGAGTTTTTTTGAGGGAGGATTCGTTCATTTGAATCAAAGCCCCTAAGGATTTTCAAAATCCTTAGGGGCTGCTTCTCCTATTGAACAATACTATACGGATTAACATTCGAGCCGCCGATACGCACTTCGAAATGCAAATGCGCGCCGAACGAATTGCCCGTGTTGCCGGCTGCACCGATGATTGTGCCTTGACCCACCGGAGTGCATAAGCCAACGTTGATTACACTTAAGTGGGCATAAACCGTCACATAGCCATTGCCATGATCGATTTGTACCACGTTGCCATAGCCATAATTCCAGCCGCCCTGTGCCATGGTGACAACCCCAGCGCCAGCCGCGAAGACTGCATCGCCTTCATTGGCTTGAATGTCAATGCCAAGATGGCCGGGGCCGTAGCCGTTACCCGAAATAGCATGTGAACCCGCAGGCCAGCCAAACCCGCTTGAAACAGGGCCGCCGCCGCAGGCATTGGTGGCATTGGCTCCACCTGTGCCAGTGTTTGCGCCGCGACCATTGGTGGCAAGATCTTGTTCCCATTGGCGCAAGTCACGCGAGCCGCCGGGAATCATTATTGTTGTGCCTGGTTCTATTTTGGGGTCCGTGAGATCAACACTATTTCCAGAGAATGCAATGATGTCATTTGCTTTTGCATAAAATTCTTCAGCAACTGATTCAAAGCTATCGCCGTCTTTCCACTCATAATACAACCCATCTACTGGCGGAATGGTTAACTCCATCCCAGGCTTGAGATTATGCGGGTTATCTTCCAGTTGTGTGTTGACGTAAAGAATAGTCTCTGGTTTAAGGTCATACTCCCCTGCAATTGTGAGCATGGCATCTCCGCGTGAAACGCGATAGATGACAGATTCGTAGCGGGGTCTTTCAGGGATATTGGTGATTAATTGCAGTTTACGAAAGATGGATGAAGTTCCGCTTCCATCTCCGCCGGCAATGGGTGCGCCCACTGCGGCTGGGTCAACGCTGACGGCGCTGGTCGGTTGTGCCGATGTTAAAATACTGGCAGGGCGTGAGTTCTTGTAAAGAATCGTTGAACCTAACAAGGCGGTTACGATCAAAATGGTTAGAACCCAGCTGATGACTGTAAAACGGTCCACTTTTCTTTTTGCGCCGGATGTACGCGGCGCGGTTGGCGGCTCATTCACTGCAGAAACAGCTTTTGGCTTGTGCTTTAAGTTTTGGCTCAAAGCAGAAAAGAAGGAGCGTACGTTATCAATTATTTTTTTCATTCTTTATGTGACGCGTTTATTTTGGAAAAGTTCCAAAATAAACAACGATTATGCATCCTTGGTCAGATTCTCGAGAAATTCTATATTATTCTTCGCGCGTTCCATGCGTGTGATGATGGCTTCAGTGGCTACGGAATTATCCATACCAGCGCCTTGTGGGGGAGGAGAGATCATCTGAATGAACATACGACGCATGAGCCAAACGCGTTGGAGAAGATCGGGTCCGAGCAGCAGGTCTTCGCGGCGAGTGGACGAGCGTTCGATATCCACAGCGGGGAAGATGCGGCGTTCCTGAAGTTTGCGCGAGAGGATTAATTCCATGTTGCCGGTACCTTTGAATTCTTCGTACACCACATCATCCAAGCGGGAACCCGTATCTACAAGACAGGTGGCGATGATGGTCAGTGATCCGCCGTCTTCCACGTTACGTGCCGCGCCGAAGAAACGTTTGGGCGGATATAACGCTGAAGGATCCATACCGCCTGAGAGTGTGCGCCCAGATGGGTTGACCACCAGGTTATAGGCGCGAGCGAGGCGGGTAATTGAGTCTACTAAGATTACCACGTGACGGCCGATCTCCACCAAACGCTTAGCACGCTCTAAGGCAAGTTCCGCCGTGCGGACGTGGGCGGTAACGGGTTCATCAAAAGTGGAGGCTACCACTTCCGCGTCTACAGAGCGATCCATGTCGGTTACTTCTTCGGGACGTTCACCGATCAATGCGATAATCAAATGCACATCGGGATATTTAGTTGAGATGGAATTTGCAATTTGCTTGAGAATTGTAGTCTTGCCCGCCTTGGGTGGAGAAACAATTAATCCACGCTGACCTCGACCGATGGGTGCAATTAAATTGATGAGACGAGGGGCGAGGGTGTCGTGTTCAATTTCAAGGTCAAAACGTACTTCTGGAAAAATAGGGGTGAGATTTTCAAAAATAACTCTTTTTACCCCGGTCTCTGGTTCCAATCCATTAATTGATTCTACTTTCAGTAACCCGAAATGCCTTTCACTTTCACGCGGAGGGCGCACCTGCCCAATGACAAGGTCACCTGCGCGCAGATCATATTTTCTTAATTGCGCCTGTGAAACGTAGACATCCTGGTCGCTAATACGATAATTGGTTGCCCGCAGAAAGCCAATCCCTTCGCTCATAATCTCTAAAATACCGCCGCGCAGCTCAATGCCTTCCTTTTGCGCTTCTGCCTCGCGGATCATCATCGCAAGGGATTCCTTCTTCATGCGGTTGAAGTTTGGAATATTGAGGGTTTTTGCCATTGCGCGCAATTTGGATAGCGGCTCGTTCTCTAGTTCAAGTATTTTCATGTTGTGTTTTCTCTTGGATGGGATTGGAATATAAATGCAAAAAACCAGCGTCCCTTAATTAGGGCTGGTGAATTTCCTTAGGATGTGATTGGTGAATCAGGGGTTTCGGTCAAGGTTCTCGTTATGCTTTCCGCACGCGGTACTATTGATATGCGGGTTTATAAAATACATTGTCAAAATTCAGGGGAAGTGGCGATATTATAGCACTCTCGTGGGGTTGGTGCAAGCAATTATTCAAGGATGCGATTCTGGTATATCCACAAGCGTTGATACAAACCATTTTTATGGATTAAATTATTGTGCATTCCGCGTTGAACAATTTGACCATGATCCATAACGAGAATCTCGTCCATGTTTTCCATCCCCACCAAACGATGCGTGATGAGCAGCGACGTTTTCTTTTTCATCAATGCATAGAGAGTTACAAGCACATCTTTTTCTGTCAGTGGGTCCAGGTTGGCGGTGGGCTCGTCCAGAATCAAAATGGGAGCATCCTTGATGAGGGCGCGCGCAATGGCAAGCCGTTGGCGTTCTCCGCCTGAAAGGCGCAAGCCCTGTTCGCCGATCAGGGTATCGTAGCCTTTTGGCAGACTCAAAATAAAGTCATGGATCTGCGCAGACTTTGTGGCAGCGATAACTTCTTCTCTTGTGACTTTTCGCCGCGCAAAGCGCAAATTTTCAAATACTGAGGTGTTGAAGAAATATGTATTCTGGGAGACGAGACCGATTCTTGCCCTAACCTCATCCTGCTCAAACATCTTGAGCGACTCAGCGTCGAGGGTAATTTCGCCTGAACTGTAATCCCAGAAGCGCAATAGTAAATTAGCAAGCGTGGATTTGCCTGCACCGCTCGGGCCGACGATGGCGGTGGAAGTCAAAGGTCGAAGGTCAAAGGTCACATGTTCCAAAGCAGGCGTAGTTTGGTTGGGGTAGGAGAAAGATAGATTGTTAATGCTCAAATGGTTACTAACAGTTGATGACTGTTCACTTTTTACTGATAACCCTTCGACGTTGCTCAGGGCAGGCTCTTCACTGATCTCCGGCTCCGTATCTACCACTTCAAATAATCTTTTCGCGGCTTCACGAGCTGAATTCCACATTTGAGCGGCGAGCGGCAGCGGGTTGACCGCTTCGAAAGATGCGAAAGTGAGCAAGGTTAATGAAGCTAACATTGGGCCGGCGAGAGTCCCGGCGTTGACCAAGGGAATGGCAAGGACAAGGATTGTCCACAAACCGAGATTGGTTAATAAGGTGGATAAGCCGGAGTGAAAACCTGTCACACGCGACATGCGGCGTTGGGCATTGCCGTAATCATTTCCATTTATTGAAATTTGATTCAATCTTTCATCAGCGCGTCCATAGGCGAGCAAGTCGGCCATGCCTTGAATGCCATCTACAAGACGAGTGTGCAAATCTGCGCGCAGGATGATGGTTTGTTCGGCGGGGCGGCGGCTGATAATCTGTGCAAGGATCGGCAGGAACAAGCCGAGGCTGAGAAAAAAGAATAAGAACGCCAGAGCAAGTTGAAGTCCGAATGAAGCGAGAAAAAGGGCGACGAAGAATCCGATCAGGATAGCGGTCAACGGCGGCGAGACAACTCGCACGTAGAAATTCTCCAGCGTTTCCACATCACCGACAATGCGGGCAAGCAGATCGCCTGCGCGAAAATCCATCAGACGGGCGGGAGCGAGCGGTTCGAGTTTTTCGTAGAACCAAATTCGTAAACGTGAAAGCAATCGAAACGTAACATCATGCGAAACAAGGCGTTCAAAATATCGAAATAAACCGCGCGCGATGCCGAAGAAACGCACTCCAACTACCGAGACGCCGAGATCCGCTACGGATGGATGTAATGCCGCTGTGGAAATGAGCCATGCAGATGTGCCCATCAGCGCAACGCTGGAGCCAATGGTGCCAGCGCCGATAAAGACCGAAACTGCGACGCGCCCCCAATTGCCTTCGAGGAAGGAGAGTAGGCGAGGGAGAATGTTGGATTTAGGATTTGCGATTTCAGATTGACGATTGATTGAAGGTTGAAGGTTGAAGGTTGAAGATTCATTATTGTCAAAGGTCGAAGGTCGCAGGTCTTGAGCGACTTTTGAATTTTGACCTTCAATTTGTGAATTGACCATGCTCGCATACATGCCGTTGTTCGCCAGCAGTTCATGATGCGTGCCTTGTTCAACAATGCGGCCTTTATCCAAAACAACGATCCGGTCAGATTGGAAAATGGTGTTGAGGCGATGCGCAATCGTGATCGTAGTGCGTCCCTGCATCAATTTGCGGGTGGACTCATCAAGCACAGACTCCGTTTCGGGATCCAAGCTGGAGGTTGGTTCATCGAGAATGAGAATCGGTGCATCTTTTAGAAAGGCGCGTGCGAGGGCGAGGCGTTGGGCTTGTCCGCTGGAAAGGCGTGCGCCGCTTTCGCCGATCACAGTTTCATATTTTTGCGGAAGCGTTTCGATGAATTCATGCAAGTGCGCGGAACGCGCCGCGGATATAACTTGTTCATCTGTTGCTTCAGGATTTCCAAGACGAATATTTTCTGCTAATGTATCGTGGAATAGATATGGCTTTTGGGGAACCCAGGCGATGGAAGGAATTAGGGATTGGGAATTAGGAATTAGGAATTGCGTGTTGCGTGTTGCGTGTTGCGTATCTGTCTGTGTGCTGATTTGGCCTGAGGTGGGTTGGATGAAACCGAGAAGAAGTTGAACGAGCGTTGATTTGCCCGCACCTGTTTTGCCGACCAATGCAATTTGTTGTCCGCGTTGGATTGTTAAATTAATATTTTCAAGCGCGGGGATGGATTCCCCAGGATACGTGAATGAGAGGTTTTCAAGTTGAATGTTGAAAGTTGAATGTTCCAAATCTTTCAACCTGTAACTTTCAACATTCAACGCTGTCACTGGCGTATCCAAAATTTCATAAATACGTTTCGCTGCCGTTGTGCCAGACATGCCTGCGTGGAAGCGTGCGCCAAGTGCGCGTAACGGCATGTAGAATTCAGGAGCGAGCACGAGTAAAAAGAGTGCAGGTTGAAATTCCATTTTGGCATACAGCAGGCGAAAACCAATTTCAACGGCAATGACGGCTGTGCTCAACGTGGCTAATAATTCAAGTACCAATGCAGAAAGAAATGTAACCCGTAATACCCCGAGAGTCGTATCGCGGAATTTGTCGCTGACCTCGGCAATGGTGCGAGTCTGCGCTTTGGATTGCCCGAATAATTTCAGAGTGGTCAATCCTTGCAAGCTGTCTAGGAAGTGCGCGCTTAACAAACGCAAAGTTTCATATTGACGTTTGGTAACTGCCTCCGCGCCTTTACCGATCATGATCATAAAGAAAGGAATCAAGGGTGCAGTGATGAGCAGGATGATTCCTGAAAGTAGGTCAATGGGGAAGACAAAAATAAGAATTGATAATGGGATAAGTGCTGTAATAACCAGTTGTGGAAGATATTGGCTGAAGTATGCGTCCAGCGCTTCAATGCCTTCGACTGCGGCGGCGGTTAATTCGCCTGTACGTTGTCCACGGGAATAGGCAGGGCCGAGATTTAGAATGTGTGCGAAGAGACGATTGCGTAAGTCCGTTTTGATCTTGACTGCCACTGCGTTGGCTGAGATTTCATTCAGCCATGTCAGAAAAGCGCGCCCAGCAATGGCAACGAGGATCAAGCGCAAAAGTCCTGTCACTTGAGCGAGGGATTGTCCACCTAAAAAAACATTGTTGATGGAACTGCTGAGGAGCCAGGCCTGCCAAATCGTCAGCAGACCCGCTAAAAAGCCAGAAAGGATCGTTAAAGTCAGGGCGATGCGGGTGTCACGCGTGAGTTGAAGAAGTCTACGATGCATTGGCTGAGTCTACTGGTGAATATATGAAACTGCAAGATGAAAGTTGGAAGATAATTTTATCTTCCAACTTTCTGATTACTAATCCTGTGCGCCTACCAGGATGATATCGCCTGCACTGACGGGTTCTTCCGCCACGTCCACTGATTTTTTCAACGCCGCTTCAGTCCCCTGACGCGCAAATTTGTACATCAATTGAATCATGATGATGGTAAGTGTGCTGTATATCAGAGCGAAACCTACGAGGCTGATCGTAACATCGGTAACAGTCAGGTTCGGCGAGATGGCCTGAGCCGTGGTAAGCAAACCCTGTACGATCCAGGGCTGACGTCCCATTTCAGTGGTGACCCAGCCAGCCACGCCTGCGATAAAAGGAAGGGGGATTGCGTATGGAATCCACTTGAGCCATTTCACCAGCTTGGGCGACCAGTTGAAATACACAACCAGCAAGCTGAAGGCAGAGACGAAGAGCATGATAAATTCGATTGCGAACATGGTTCGGAATGACCAGTAGGTAACCACCATCAGCGGGATGTAATCATTGGGACCGTACTTTGATGTATATTCAGCTTGAAGTTCGTTGACGCCTTTTACTTCGCAATTAAAGTTGTTGCACGCGAGGAAACTCATCAGGTAGGGAATGCGAATCGACCAGACTTCTTTTTTACCTGTCAGGTCACCAATGGTGAGCAGGGAGAAAGATGCGGGTTGTTCGGTCTCCCAGATGGCTTCGATGGCGGCGAGTTTCATCGGCTGATAGAGACGCATCTCCTGACCTTGTTTGTGGCCTGTCATCAATAAGAGGAACGTTGCAATCAAGCCGACAATTGCTCCTGCTGCGAAGGAAGGTTTGAAAACATCCAATTCCTGCTTTCGCAAAATGTACCAGGAACTTATGCCCAGCATAACGAAAGCGGAAGTCGCCAACCCGGCAGAGAAGGCATGTTGGAACAGCAACCAGCCTTTCGGATTTAAGATCACGGCGAAGATATCCACAAGTTGAGCATTGCCAGTTACGGGGTTGATCACATACCCGACGGGGTTATGCATCCATCCGCTGGCGAGCAAGATCCAGATCGAAGAGAATAAACTGCCGATGGCTGCCATCCAAATCGAAAAAAGGTGAACTTTTTTCGAAACACGATCTTCGCCGAAGATCCAGATACCGATGAAGACTGACTCAAGGAAGAAAGCAACCATCGTTTCAATGGCAAGAAGCGCGCCAAATACATCTCCAACAAAGCGGGAATACTCGGACCAATTCATGCCGAATTGAAACTCCTGTACGAGCCCGGTCACAATGCCCATGCCAAAGTTGACTAGAAATAATTTGCCCCAGAATTTTGCCATACGGCGATAGCGTTCTTCACCTGTGCGGTAATATAGGGTTTGAAAGATGGCGATGAACCAGACCAGCCCAAGGGTGAGGGGAACGAACAGGAAATGAAGGCCAGTAGTTAAACCAAATTGAATACGGGAAAGGGTAACAACATCCATTGTATAACTCCAACTAAAATTTACTCTTCTTTTTTGTGAAACATAGTACAAGTTGGGTTAATATACTAAATAAGGTCTTTTTTGTGATTAATTGCACATAAGAATCTTTTTGAGAAATATATATTTTGTTAATGGAGTTAAACGAAAAAAAAACTTGCACTGAATTTCAGGGCAAGTTTTTTTTCGATGTTGATTGTGTCGGCTTAATAAACCAATGTCTTCTTATCGGTGCTGATGCGTTTGCGGAACATGTAGTACGTCCAGCCTTGATAGGCGAGGACGATGGGGACGAAGATGAGCGCAACGATGGACATGACACCGAGTGTGTATTGTGATGACGATGCGTTGTAGATGGTCAATGAAAACGCAGGGTTGGTGGTGGAGAGCATCACGTTGGGGAAGGTCATTGAGAAGAAGGTGACCTGGGTCAACACGATATTTAGTGCAACCATGATGAAAGCCCAACCTTCCATCTTGCGGTTGATGAAATAACCGGTGGCCAGCAAAGTGACAACTGCAGTAATCGGAACGATACCCGGGTTGACGATGCCGCGCGCCCAGAAACCAGCCGCATAAGTGAAGATGCCGAGCAGGATGTATAGAACAGATGTAACAACCCAAATCTTTTTAGCAGCTGTATTAACACGGTCTCGCATTTCACCTTCGAGTTTGAGGCCGAGGAAGTTTGCACCGTGCAAGAGGAAGATCGCTACAGTTGTTATGCCGCCCAATAAGCCATAAGGGTTGAGCAGGGTGAACAGGTTGCCCGTAAACATCTTATCTGCATTGATTGGAACACCTCGTGCAAGGTTTGCAAAGGCAGCCCCAAGCAAAAGGGCTGAGAGGAATGAGCCGATGGCTATCATCCAGTCAAAGCGATTGCGCCAGGCGGGAGCGGCATCCTTGGAGCGATATTCAAAGGAGATACCGCGCAGAATTAAACCGATCAATAACAGGAACAGAGCCAGATAGAATCCGCTGAACATGGTGGCGTACCATTCAGGGAAAGCTGCGAATGTCGCGCCGCCTGCAGTGAGCAGCCAGACTTCGTTGCCGTCCCAGACAGGACCAATCGTGTTGATGATGGCGCGGCGTTCTTCATCTTTTTTTCCAAGGAAAGGCAGGAGCATGCCCACACCGAAATCGAAACCTTCCAGGAAGAAGAAACCGATCCAGAGGACTGCGATTAGAATGAACCAAAGGATTTGTAAAAATTCGTAAGACATATTATTGTTCCTCCGCGATTAATCTTGTGAGCCGACGATTGCAGGAGCAACATCAACTGATTCGTGCATGGCGGCATCTGGGCCGGCAATGGCATATTTCTTCATCAAATACACCATGGAGACAGCCAGGGAACCATAAACAACTGTGTAGCCGATGAGCGAGATAAGCAAGTCAACCGCAGTTAGATTCGGGGAAACTGCATCCTGTACCTTTAGCAGGCCATACACAATCCAGGGTTGACGTCCCATTTCGGTCAGTATCCAGCCGCTGGCGTTGGCCAGATACGGCAGGATCAACAATGATGGCGCCCACTTCATCCATCTGGCTTTGGTGATATCTCCGCGCAGATTTGCCCAGACAAAGAATGCGGTCACAGCCGTCATGATGAAGCCAAAGGTCATCATAATGCGAAACGTCCAGTAGGTAACGACCATCAATGGGATGTAATCGCCCGCGCCATATTGCTGCACAGCTTCTGCTTGAAGGTCATTCACGCCTTTCACTTCACAATCAAAGTTGTTGCAAGCTAAAAAGCTTAATACGCCCGGCACACGAATTGACCATACTTCACGTTTGCCGCTCAAATCCCCAATGGTAAGAATGGAAAATGAAGCTGGCTGGGATGTCTCCCAATGCGCTTCAATCGAAGAGAACTTCATCGGCTGGGTCTCATACATATATTGTCCCATCGTATGACCGCCAAGGAATACCAAAACGCTGGCCACCAACCCAACAACCGCAGCGATATTAAATGAGCGTTTGAAAAAATCAACATTTTGTTTGCGGAAGAGATGGTAACCACTGACAGCTAATATCATAAAAGCTGCCATCAACAGACCGTCAGCGAGGGTATGCCAGAAGAATAACCAGCCTTTAGGGTTGGCGATCAGGGCAAAGAAATTTACCAACTCGGCTCGTCCCCTCGCATCATTGATCACATAGCCGACGGGATGCTGCATCCAGCCGTTGGCAAGCAAGATCCATAAAGCTGAAAGGTTTGAACCAATGGCTACCAACCAAATGGAAGCCAAATGCACTTTTTCAGGGACTCTGCCTTCGCCGAAAATCCAGATCCCAAGAAATGTTGATTCGAGGAAGAACGCCATCAGGGCTTCAATCGCAAGCGGAGCGCCGAAGATATCGCCCACATAGCGGCTGTACTCACTCCAATTCATACCGAACTGGAATTCCTGTACAATGCCTGTTACCACGCCAATGGCAAAGTTGATCAGAAATAACTTTCCCCAAAACTTAGCCATTTTACGCCAGGTCTCATCTTGTGTTTGGTAATAGCGGGTTTGAAAAAATGCCACATACCAGCCCAGCCCCAATGTCAGCGGGACAAAGAGCCAGTGATAGATGGTCGTTAGGCCGAATTGCAATCGAGAAAGTGTGACTATGTCATATCTTTATTCTCCAAATGGGATTATTAATGACTTGATTGTGATGTGTTGTACAATGGAAATAATACTTGCTTGGTAATTTCTCCTTTCAATACAAATTTTTCCTCCAGATACTTTCTTTGGTTTTACATGTAGGGGGGTCGATTAGGAAACACTTAGGGGAATGAGTTGCTCGGCAGGAATTGGTGTGGGGGAGTTCTTAATTATCAGGTTGGATTCAATCAAATTGCCTTCTTCCACCAGTTGTTGAAAAGTAATGCGTGCCATTTCATCGCGCAGCATGTTCTTGAGCCGTACCCATTGACAATGAACGGGGCAGCGTGTTTCAAAAGGACATTCGCCAGGTTTTAGGACGCAATCAGAAAGATAAAGCTCACCTTCAAAGTGTTCCACAACTTGAAGCAGCGTGATCTCTTTTGGATTGTGAGCGAGAGTAATGCCGCCATCGCGCCCAGCTTTAGTATGGATAAAACCGCCGCCCGCCAACTTGGCTACAATGCGCTGAAGAAGTGCCCGGGGAATTAACATCTCGCTCCCTATTTCAGAAGTTAGGAAGCGTTTGCCCGCGGCTTTTTTGGAGAGTGCCAGTATCACTCGAACAGCGTAATCGGTTTGTCGGTTTATGCGAAGCATAAGATTTCCTGCTCAATGTTGAGCACAAGAGTCAATGTTGACGACTATTGTAAGAATATTCCCCGTTTTTTTGATGTGGCATTAGTCACTTTCGGACATGACAAACGTCTTTTATTTTATGTCGTACTGTGCAATATATATTACGGATAAGCTAAAGTTTATCGACAATAAAAAAACTATTTTATCTATAGGGTACCCAAATTTGCCTTTTGAAGGTTTCAAATCTGAGGATCATTTCCAATCGTGTCTACTATATTTTGCCGAAAATTCCTGCCCATGTTTGGATGATATAATCCACAAAACTAAAACTCAGAGGTATTAAATGATCGATCCAATTATTTTTCAATTTAAATTGTTCGACTTTGACATTATTTTGCGCTGGTATGGCGTATTGGTAATGTTTGGCGCAGTGGCAGGGGCCTGGCTTGCGGAGCGGGAGATTCGTCGACGTGGTGAAAATGGCGAGGCGATCTGGGACGCGATGGTATGGGTTTTGCCCCTTGGAATTATCGGCGCGCGTTTATGGTATGTGGTTAACAGTATTTTGGGCGGCAGTACCTATTACACAGATACCCCTGCCAACATTTTGAATATTCCCGAAGGTGGTTTGCATTTCTTTGGTGGCTTGCTGTTTGGCGCGTTCGCTTTATATTTTTTCTTGAAAAATAATAAGTTGGATTTTTGGCTCTTTCTGGATGCCATTGCCCCTGCAATATTTATTGGGCAGGCATTGGCGCGCCCTGCGAATTTTATTAATCAGGAACTCTATGGTCAGCCGACAAAACTGCCGTGGGGCATTCCCATCGCCGCGGAACATCGCCTCGCGCAATATGCAGACCTGAGTCTGTTCCCTGTGGCGGGAACTCGTTTTCACCCGACCTTTGCCTATGAGATGATCTTGAATATTCTTCTAGGGTTATTGTTATTATGGATTTCCCGCCACTATGCCGAGCGGATGAAGCCCGGTGCGATTTTCTCGTTTTGGCTGGTATTTGCAGGATTGGCGCGTGCCTTCATCGAATTCTTCCGCCCAGATCAGCCGCTCATTGGTAATTCATTTGTTACTTATTCCATGCTTGTTTCATTACTAATGGCGGTTGCGGGCGTGGTGATGCTGTTGGTTCGCTTTGGTAAATGGCAGCTTGCGTTTGCAGAAGGCTGGGAAGAGGAATATCAGATCAAACCCGTCGAGAAGAAAGCGTCGCGTACCCAAGCTAAATCATTTGCTGAAGATGTATCCACTTTGGATGATGAAGATGTAATTCCAGTGCCTGTAAAGAAGGCGGTAGTCAAGGCAAAGGCTAAAGCAAAAGCGCCTGTAAAAAAAACAGTTGCGAAAAAGCCAGCGGCGAAACGCAAGACTGGTGAGTAATTTGATAATTCGATGAAATCAAAAGGGTGTGTTTCAAATGAGTTGACAAAAAGAACGCCCCGAAGGTTTTGTCGAGAAAATTTGGTCGTTTGTGCCAACCTTCGGGACGGTTTCAACTGAAATGAAACACACCCAAATCAAAAGAGCGTGCCACATGGCACGCTCTTTTGATTCTTGTTTTTGCTTATTTATATTCCACTTGAACTCTTTTTATGACTTCATCTTCTCTTGTTTCAAAATTGAAGCGTTTGAAAACTTCGGGGTACATTTCCAAGATTTGTTCGCGGGTGAATCCCATTTCTTCGTACGAGTAAGTGTGGTCACTGTTGAAGGTCAGGGTTTCTTTTACGGCCTGATCAATGATGATCGGCAGGCCGGGTTTATCGGGATAGCCAAATTGCTCGTAGAATCCACGGATGACCTGCTCAGGGCGTTGGATCAAGTCGTCGTATTTTAGAATCAGGTGGCGGGGCGAAGGATGCGCGTCTAAATAGGCGAGCGGGTGACTGTACCAATGTTTGGTCATGTCTACGATTTCGTCTACATAATGATATCCATCCACAGGATCGGTAAAAACGCGGCGGGCATAGTTGATCCATGAGACGGTGGACGGGAGCATATCCAGCGGATTGCGGGCAAGGTAGATGATGCGCGCATCGGGGAAAAATTCTGTCACCGTTTCGATTTTTGCGCTGAAAGCTGGATTCTTCGCCACGAAATATTGCTTCCCCGTGGCATACATGTGACGCTGTAACATCGATTTGTAAAAGGTCATGATGCGGCGTTTGTGTTCGAGGCTGAGCGCATCATCGAAGTGCTGATAGTTTGGCATCTCATCCATAAACGGAAAGAGGAAGGTGACGAAATATCCGTCCCAAATTAGCAGGTGAATGTTTTCGTCCTCTTCAGGTTGAAAGAAAGAGATGGGATGTATCTTAAGTTTACCGAGCGTGGCTGCGTCAAATTTATGGAGCAGGCCATGAAGTGTGCTGCCAAAATATTTTGTGTCGACCCGTGCGAAGAATTGTGTGATCTTCTTTTGTGTAACCGAGGGCGTCAGGTAAATATCCCAGGTGGTTAAGCTGGTAAAGGTTTCAGTATCACGCGAAAGCAAACGGTGCAGAAAGGTGGACCCGCTGCGCAGATTACCGAGGATGAACAACGGCTTTTCGATGGGATGATTTTTGTAGGCGGGGAAAAGAATGTCATCCAGCCAGAAACAAAACCAGTGGATGAGCATACCGAAAGGCCAGACAATACAGAAGAGCGCAAGGAAAATAAAGCGTTTTCGTGTGAGGCGGGCAGTTGTGTTTTTTGCGTCGAAGAAGGAACGGTAGAGCGTGCGCCAAAAAAGGGGAAAGTTATATTTCATGTACGAGTGTGTATCCTTGCGTTGTAAACTAGCAGTAAAAAAGCCCGTTTGGACTTTCTCGATTATTCTAACAGTAAATATGCTTTTTGGATTAACGACGAAAGTAATTATTTTTTTTACCAATTCCTATTCTGGTAATCATCCCAATCACAATCGCCGTCATGGTCAACGTCGCAGTGAGTGCCATCCAATGAGGATAGATACTCTATTTCGCTTTGCGGCGCGCCGATTCTTTTTGCCACATCCAGTTGATAGCCGATGCAAAAACGCTCGATTTCCACGCCGCCGAAAGCATCTTCTGGCACTGGCTCGCCAGGGTGCGCGAGTTGATATTGAGCGTATAACTCTGAGTGGGTGGCATCATGCGCGATGGTGGATGCGTACCAACTGACACTATAAAACGCGGTTACATCATTTACTTCATAGCGCGGCGGATTCTCCCATGCCCACATGCCACTATGCTGCCCTTGTTCAATCACGCCAACATACGTTTGAATTTTTTGAAAAGCATCTGGAGCTTTTTGCTCCAATAAAGTTAACGCGGCGCGGGTTTGTGCGGTAAATTCTGAATTCCCCTGTATGCGGATGCCGCCATAATTCGATGGGTCATTGGTTGATGTGGCTTGCAGCGTTTGCGGCGTGCTCAGCGGCATGTCAGGGTTAGGTGTAACCGTCCCAACACATGCGGCGCTGATTGCCACGATAATCAAAAAATAAAACAGGAGATGTTTTTTCATGCGTTCATTCTTGAGGGAAACAATAAATTCCTTTCAAGAATAATTATGCTCCATCCATTCCCGCCCTGTCATAACAAATTGATGCCAGTCTCAGGCCTCCATGAATTTCTTAATTCGTTTCAGCATTTCTTCATGCGCGATTTGCGCCTGTTGAAATGCGTATCCAAACAAAAGATCAGGCGCTTTGAGTGTGATGGTTTCGTGTAAAGTCACACCATTTTGCGTGGGCGTAACTTTGGTGATATTCGTAATATACGTATTGGGAGATTGATATGCTTCTGTATGCACTGTGTCTTGAGTCACAGAAACAATATCGGCGCGATACTTGATCTTAAATTTGAACGGCCCCCATTGCAAACGGTCTGTGATAAAAAATCTCTGCACGCCCGCGGGAGCCTCTTTGGCTTGCTCCACTTTTACAATCAGCGGATGGATTTTGTGATGTTGGTTATAATTTGCCACCACGCCAACCACCGCCGCAACATCTGACTGGATAAATATCTGCTTCTCGAAAGTTCCCTGTTTCATGGCGTGATTATACTCCTTTGCAGTTTTCCATTAAACAGCGCGCATCTTTCCGCCCTGATAATGGATTAAGCGTCCTGCTGCTGACCCTCTTCTGACGGTTTCTCCACAAACTCCTTGAAGCGTGTCATATCTTTTTCACTGCGCTTGATGAAGTTCTTCTTTACAAATGGACCAACTATTCTCATCAGGCGCGTCTTGAACTTAAATTCCACTTCCATCGTCCATAGAGTTTCGTTTTCACTTGTCGCAATGAAAGTATTCTTCACACTATTATCGGCGAAATCATTTTCATAGACAACGTCCAATTGCTCTGGTTCTGCTCGAAAGGTGACTTTTTCCACAAGAAAAAATTCGCGTTTGCCCTCTGCGTATGTCAGCCTGGATATGGCGCCTGGCTGCCCCTGAGTCCCGCTGATTGTTTCAAAATTGACCAGTGTTGGCTGCCAATTTTTTATATTCTCAGGATTGTCGAAAGTGTGCCATACTGCTGTACGCGATTTTTGAATTGGAAGCTCAAGAGTGAATTTCATATAGTATTCCTGCTTAATGTTTTGATGTTTGATAGTTTAACAGATAAAATCACTGATGGAAGTTTTCTTTATTCATATATTAATTTGGAGGCAGCAATGAGCGAACTAACGTATCAAGCAACGCAGGACTATCTCATATCTCTTGTCCCGCCGCGCGAGCAGGAATTACTGGAGATGGAAGCCTATGCCGAAAAGCATGACTTTCCCATTATCGGTCCCGTCTGCGGATATTACTGTTATCAACTGGCGCGCATGATCGGCGCAAAGTCTGTCTTTGAGTTGGGGTCAGGTTATGGATATTCGACCGCCTGGTTTGCAAAAGCCGTCAAGGAAAACGGCGGAGGTGTAGTGCATCACACGGTCTGGGATGAGGAACTCTCAAAGAGCGCAACCAGTCACTTGTTAAAGTTGGGATTCGCTGACCTCGTCCAGTATCATGTGGCTGAGGCTGTCGAAACTCTGCGTCAGCAATCAGGCCCATTTGATATTATTTTCAATGATATTGATAAACAGGCGTATCCCGCTTCTTTGCCGGTGATCAAAGAGAAATTGCGCAGTGGCGGGGTGTTGATTATTGATAACATGCTCCGCAACGGACAGATTTTTGACGATAAAGATATTTCGCCCGCCACGGAAGGGGTGCGCGAGTTTACGCGCCAGATCACCACAGATAAAGATTGGATCGTTTCACTCGCGCCCATGCGGGATGGAATGATCGTAGCTTATAAAAAATAAGAGAATTCATGACAAACTTCAACATTGTTCCAGATCGTCGTAACGCCAGCAATTCGATCAAGTGGGCGTGGTATCCAAAAGATGTGCTTCCGATGTGGGTGGCAGATATGGATTTCCCCGCGCCGAAGCCGATTCTGACCGCGCTGCATAAGGCGGTGGATCACGGCGTGTTGGGGTATGAGCTTCCGATGATTGGCTTGAAAGAAACTGTTGCCACCCGTATGGATAAGTTATACGGTTGGAAGGTGAAACCCGAAATGATAATTGCCGTAACCGGCCTTGTCAGCGGCTTGAGTGTCGCGGCGCGAATCGCATGTACGAAGAAGAAGGGCGCACTTGTGCAGACGCCTGTTTACAATGAATTCCATGAGGTGAAAAATAATATCGGCATTCCACAGTTGAACGCACCTTTTATAAAACACGTAAATGGAAATATTCTTAGTTATGAAATTGACTGGGATATTTTTGAAAAGCAGGTTAAGAAGGCGGGTATGTTCCTGTTGTGCAATCCGCATAATCCGCTGGGAATTATCTTCTCGCGTAAGGAATTGTTGCGAATGGCGGAACTGTGCATTAAGAACAATGTCCTGATTGTTTCAGATGAAATTCATTCTGAATTGCTACTGGATGATAATAAATTTACGCCGATGGCGAAGTTGTCTGCAGAAATTGCGAAACATACGATCACTTTGGTCTCTCCATCAAAAACCTTTAATGTCGCGGGGTTGTTCTGTGGATTTGCGATCATCACAGACAAGGATTTGCGCGCGCGCTATGAAAAAAAACTCAACCATCTGCGGCTGCATGTGGCGAGTTTGGGTTTGATTGCTGCGCAGGCTGGTTTTTCTGGAAAGTGTGACGGCTGGTTGAAAGAACTGAATCAATTGCTGACGGGCAATCGTGATTTTCTTGTGGAGTATGTCACAGAATACATGCCGGAAGTGCGCCTGACAATTCCCGCTGCAACTTATCTTGGCTGGCTCGATTTCACACAAACAGGCATAGACGGTTCTCCATTTGAATTCTTCTTGAAGAATGCCAAAGTTGCCGCGAGCGACGGGAAGATATTTGGCAGAGAAGGGGAGCGGCATCTCCGCTTGAATTTTGGCGCTTCGAGGAAAACACTTGAGCAGGGGCTGGAGAAGATGCGAAAGGCGCTTAAATCGATGTAGTAACAGACTCTAAAGGCTTCAAAACCTTTAGAGTCTGTTTGAACAAAAAGACGGACGGGAATGTACCCGTCCGTCAAACTTTCACTATGTTAGGAAAGGAAGGATTACGCAGCCTTCATATCGTTTGGTGAACGTCTGGTTCTAAAATAACCTACTCAACCAGGTCAGTGCGTTTTCGACCTTTCCATTTTTATACTGTTCAGGTGGTGTATCGATCGCAACCTCCTTATGTAGTAATTCTGATGAATATCGTTTTGGGAATATCTGATTATTAAGAGAAGGTTCAAATCAGATCAGGGTCTACGATCTTGCCCTTGGGTCAATTTCGGGTGGTGTACGTAGTGCAACCGCCTTCATTTGTTTCCTGCATTCAGGATACAACAAAAGAAAGTCTTTTACATTAAAATTTCCTATTAGTTTTGAAAGCAGTCGTGTAGATTAATTTTTGCTGCGGGTGAACCAATATCTAATTTCCTTGTGGATTGGGTAGAGTGGCAGCCAGTTTGCGCCATAACTTTCCCCTGCAAATTGAGTCATCAATTTGCGCGCATGTTGCAAATTTTCAAGCTCCATATTCAATGGCAGAGATAAAATCTCCTCCAACAGCGGGACAAGTTGTTTTCCTGTGATCTTTTTTTGCACCTGAAATTGATATTGCCAGGCATCCAACTCGCCATAAATTGAAAGCGCTATGAGCCAGCCTTGTTCTAAATGCCTCACCTCATGAATTAACAAGGCCCATGCGTTTGGATTTTTCAGCGCTGATTCTGGTGAGTAATAGACAGCATTAAGATAGATGCTTTTTGTTAGATACCAAAGGGCGCCTACACTTTTGCGGACGTGTTTAATACCAATATGTGTTTTGTGTGCGCGGATATATGTCACCGCGTCTTTGCCTTCGCTGCAACAACTGGATACGGTTTCGAGAAATTGCTCCCGCCATTCAGAATTTTCCATAGGTCATTTCACGGCTATATCAATTAATCCCCGTAGGTAGGCAATGAATGAATCAAGCCCTGAGTCTGGCAGGCTGATATCATTTAATTGAACGGAAAATTTCTCTCCATGCGCATCTATTTCAAGGTCGTAGATGAAACAATCAGCGCAGGCCATACCATCTGGCAGAGCAGGGGCTGTGTATTTGGAAGATGAAACTATTTTTTTTATTTGAGAGATTTCGTCGTCAGAGAGTTCTCCGCTAATTGTTTTATCTGCGCGGTCATCTACAACTGTAAATTTCGCATCTGATGAAATCTTGATCGAACGTGATAGTCCCATAATGCCGCCTGAGTGCGCCATGTTAATCGTCCATTCACCAGTAAGCGCAGGCAAGTTGGATGGATGCGCTTCCGGCGTGAGCGGCCCGCGTGTTGTGAGCTTGCCGCAGCCCGCAATGAACATCGTAATCAAAAGTATATGGAAAATAATTCGTGACATTTGGTTCTCCTGTGTTTGTAGCATAGCAAGAAATAGACGAACCCGCAACTGTTTTGTTCCCTGTAATTTATGATAGTTCCTGATAGTGCAATGCGGTAGAATTTACGCTATGAGAAAAGTAGCCATCCTTGGAATTGGTCAAACAAAAATAGGCGAACATTGGGAAAAGTCCCTGCGAGAGATCGGGGGCGATGCTGCCTTTGCCGCCATGCAAGATGCGGGTATGGAAAAAGTAGACTCGCTTTTCGTGGGCAATATGATTGCGCCCATTGTCAGCGGGCAGAATCAGCTCGGTACATTTTTTGCGGATTGGATCGGGCTGTGGAAACAGGAAGCGGTCAAGATTGAAGCTGCATGCGCATCGGGAGCTGCTGCGTTTCGCGCCGCCCTGATGGCTGTTGCCTCCGGCGACGTAGAGTCAGCGCTGGTGGTGGGTGTTGAGAAGATGACCGATAAAGCCGGGCGTGATGTCACCGCCGCACTGGCTACCGCCGCCGATGCGGATTACGAAGTGGATCAGGGTATTTCGTTTGTGGGTATTAATGCATTGGTCATGCGCCGCTATATGCATGAATTCGGCTGGAAGCATGAAGACTTCGCGCCGTTCTCGATTAATGCGCACGCGAATGCGATGCATAATCCATACGCGCGGCTGCATGAAAAAATCACACTTGAAAAATTTGAAAAATCTTCCATGATCTCCACGCCGATCAATCTGCTGGATGCCTCTCCTATTGGCGATGGCGCGGCGGCTATGATTATTGTCCCGGCTGAGAAGGCGGGGCGTCAGCCGCGTATTACTGTCTCTGCATCTGCGGCGGCCACAGATACGATCGCTGTTCATTCGCGCAAGGACCCCATGTTTTTGCAGGCCGCGTATCAATCGTCACGGCGCGCTTATGAGATGGCGGGTGTAACGCCTGCAGATATTGATGTATTTGAATTGCACGATGCTTTCTCGATCATGGCGGCCTTATCACTCGAAGCGAGCGGATTTGCAGAAAGAGGCCAGGGCGTAAGACTCGCCCTCGATAACGAGATCAGCATTCAGGGCCGTGTGCCCGTCTGCACGCGTGGCGGATTAAAAGCCCGCGGCCACCCAGTCGGCGCGACGGGTGTATATCAACTTGTGGAAGTAGTCCAGCAATTGCGAGGGGAGTGCGGAAAAACGCAGGTGGATGGGGCGAGAATTGGCATGGCGCAAAATATTGGCGGTTCGGGCGCGACCATTTTGACCCATATCTTGAGAAATGATGACTAAATCGGCTTGATTCTTCCTATATTTTGCTATATACTGGACAGACCTAACAAATATGCAAGGAGGTCTCTATGGTAGCAGAACGAAGACAATTATCGCGTCGAAATTTTTCTTATTATATGCTTGTCTTGGATGAGGGGACCAGTAAGTTGATTGGTCATCTTTCCGACATCAGCACGGGCGGCTTCAAGGTGGAGTGTAATCATGCCTTGCCGTCCGGCATTAATTTTCGGCTTCGCATTGAACAGACGGGCGAGATTTCACATAAAAGCTATATCATTTTTGACGCACAGACAACCTGGTGCCGAAAAGACCCGTATGACCCAGGTATGTACAACATCGGTTTTAAGATCATGGATATATCACCAGCTGATTATGATGTTTTTGTGAAGATGTTTAATGTGTATGGTACAAACGAAAATTCACATCAAAAGAATAACCCTGATTACATGTGGGGTTAACATGCGTAGTGAATTAAAGAGAGACCTCGTGCATACGGGGTCTCTCTTTTTTAACTTTATCTTTGTAAAACCGTGTAAAATTAACATATGAAAAAATTCCTGCGTTGGTTGATCCATACTGTTTTAAAACTCCTTACAAAAATCGAAGCGACCGGATATGAAAACCTGCCCGAAGAGGGCGGTTTTGTCATCGCTGTGAATCATCTTGGTTTTTTGGATGTACCCATGGCGTATTATGCGCTGGATAATTGGAATCTATTTATTCCAGTTGCTGAAAAATGGGAGGAAAATCTGCTGTGGCGCTGGCTGGGAAAGCATCTGAATTTTATTTTTGTAAATCGCTATGCCCCCGATCTTAAAGCCATGCGCGGCATGATCAAACGTATGGAGGAAGGCCAAACGCTGGTCATTGCGCCTGAAGGCACGCGTGCGCGCGATGAAAAAATGGCACAGGGCAAACCTGGTGTTGCTTATCTGGCTTCCAAAATGGGCTGGAGAATTGTGCCTGTGGCAATTATTGGAACAGAAGATCGTCTTTTTATTGGCAACCTTAAACACTTACGGCGTACGCCCATCCGTTTGGTGGCGGGGAAGTCATTTATGCTTCCCTCCTTTCCAAAAGAGAATCGTGAAGAAGTCTTACAACAATATACCGATGAAATTATGTGCCGTATCGCGGCCATGATTCCCGAGAGAAATCGTGGATATTACTCTGAGCATCCGCGCCTGAAGGAATTCCTTAACGGCAGTGAGTAACCGCCGTTTTTCTTTGATGTTGCGGAATATTTATTGTTACAATACAACTCATGAAATATAAAACCTTACGCTCGATTGTGCGCTTTATCTTGAATATCATTGCCGATGTAGAAATAGTCGGGATGGATAAATTGCCAGCCGGTAATGTATTACTTGCCGCCAATCATTTGGGGCGTTTGGATACGGCTGTTTTACTGTACGCGCTTGACCGCGAAGATATCATCATGGCGGTTGCCGAGAAATATAAAGATCATCCTTTATTTGGCGCGATTGGCCGCACGGTGGATGCAGTCTGGCTGAATCGTTTCGAGGCAGATTTCGCCGCGCTGCGTGAAATTCTGGTGCGTATGCAAAAAGGCGGGTTGATGGTGATCGCCCCGGAAGGCACGCGTTCAAAGACTGAAGCCTTGCAGGAAGGGAAAATGGGTGTGGCCTTTCTGGCCAGTAAAAGCGGATATCCTGTTTTGCCCGTTGCGTTAACTGGAACAGAAGATCGCGGCGTGATCGAAAACCTAAAAAGATTTCGCCGCTCAAAAATACGAGCTGTGGCAGGGGAAATGTTTACGATTGAAATCCCCAAAGGCAAAGGACGTGAGCAAGCCATGCGTGATGCCACTGATGAAATCATGTGTCGCATTGCCGTGATGCTGCCTGAAAAGTATCGAGGGGTGTATAAAAATTATTTACGGGTGAAGGAATTGCTGGAGATTAAAAAATACTGATGATAGAAGTTCAATACGATTCTCCTCGAGTATCTGTAGCGATTCCTTTGTATCGGTCAGCTCGTTTTATCGATACAATTATTGCTAATATTGAGGCGATGCCCAAGGATGGTGTGGAAATACTTATCTCTGATCGTCACTGTTATGACGATACCATCGAGAAGTTGATGGAGCGGTATGCTACAGATCATCGAGTACGTTTTTTTAAATCAAATGATGGTTTGGATTGGGTGGGGAACATCAACTTTCTGTTGAGTGTAGCGCGTGGGGAGTATTGGCGTTTTTTGCCACACGATGATATATCGCCGGTTGGCAGCCTTGAGGCTTTAATTGCAGCTTTGGATATTCATGAAGATGCAATTCTTGCCTACGGACCAACTATGGCTATTGATTTGGAGGATCACCGCCTATCTGAGCGAGATCGTTGGAGTCCGCACCCTGATGAAGCTGATACCGGCTGGAAACTTGGTATTATATTAGAGATGTTTTGGAAAGGTTATTTTGATGGGGGATTTAAAGGATTGATACGACGCACGAAGATAATAGAAAATCAGCTTTTGATTCGCAGCACATTGCATCAAATTTTTCCTGAACGATGCTGGCTGTTTGCGCTTTGCTTGCTTGGAAGTTTTTGTTTTGTTCCTGAAGCACTATATATAAAACGATACTATCCAGGCAGTACTCATACATATTGGAAGATTACAGGGCTTAATTACTATAGTGCAGCATGGGTGATGAGTATATATGTTTTGGATTTGCTTGGGCCATCTTTAGCTCGTACGTACAGTGTATTAGACCTCTGGCTGAATGCACGAAGCCGCGCTCAGTGGCAAAATAATCGAAACGGTGGAGAGATGCCCTCTTATCGCTCGGCTCCTGACTTGTTCTTTTGGATTATTAATCGAACACTTTTGTCGAAAATTTCATGGCTTCAAGATTTTAGTGAGTCGCGTAAGAGAAAAATCGAATCCCTGCGTATGATGCGATTGCCTCAAAAATCGCATCGATGATAATGTTTAAGAAATTTTCAAATAGATAAAGGATATCTTGCATATGACTAAAGTAGCTACTATTTTAGGGGCAGGCATACAAGGCATTTGTACGGCGCTTATGCTTCAAAAACATGGTTATCACGTACAACTGGTTGATAAAAACTGGGATATCATGAACAGGGCCAGTTTGACGTATGAAGGAAAAATACACCTGGGTTTTGTGTATGGAATGGATAAATCCCTGTTAACCGGTTACAAGATGGTGAAAGACGCGCTGCACTTCGCGCCTTATTTGGACTATCTTTTGGATAAAAACGAAGACTGGAGCCTTCTAAGGTCCAAGCCTAACATTTATCTTGTGGTTCGTGATTCCATGCTTTCGTCTCAGGAAGCTGGCGCTTATTTTGAGAAGATTGATGCCTATTTCCAGGATTGCCTCCTGGACGAAAATTTGCATTATTTAGGTCAAAGGCCAAGTCTTCTTTTCAAGAAAATTGATCTCCCTGAATACATTAATCCTGAATTGATTGACGCCTCATTCCTGACGGAAGAAGTATCTGTGGATCAACTTAAGTTAAAGGAGCTGCTTAAGAAAAAAATCTCTATGTTGCCGTCCATCGATCTTTTTACAAATCACTATGTGAATGAGATAGAGACCGGCCCGCATGGCTTTGTTGTTAAATGTCAAAAACCAGATGGAGAAATTGCATCTTTAACATCAGATCTGATCTTCAATTGCCTATGGGAGAAAAGAACCTATTTTGATCAACTGATGGGAATCGAAAATGAATTGGCTACTAGCATTCGCCTCAAATATGGATTGGTAATCAAGGCGGATGATTTTTTGCGCAGCTTGCATTCACTTACCATGATCCATGGTCCTTACGGTAACTTTGTTATTAATCCTCATAATGACCGCGCTTTTTGCTCATGGTATCCTGCCAGTATGAAGGGAATAATGGAGTATGGTTCTATTCCCGATGCATGGGAAAATGCTTGTGATGGTTACGCAAGCGATTCATTGATTGAATTACTCCAAAAAGATAATTTTGAAGGCTTTCAAAAATTTATCCCCCAACTGGGTCGTTTGGAAATTCTTAAAGTCACGGCGGGGGTGATTCTCGCGGAAGGAAATAGAGATATTACAGAACGTGACAGTTCTTTTCATTCCAGAAGTGAATTTCCGATACGGGAAAAATCTGGTTACTATTCCATCAGCACTAGTAAATATACAAGCGCTCCTCGAAACACGATGATTTTAGAGGAGATGCTTTTTCATTAAGCAAATTTGATAAGTATTTTACATTTAAATAGTACCTATCTCAAAAAATACTGTGTCGCTCCGCCTGCACTCTTGCTGGACATCGTTCCAAGAGTCATGTAAGAGGTAATTATTTATAAGACGATTTTTAACAGAATTTACAACCGCGCTTCTCGGCTTCGACGATGGCCTGATCGCTGGACCAAAAGAAATTCTCTTCGCCGATAATTTTCACCAGACCGTCGCGCCCCATCATGGCACGTACATTATTGTGCAGACCCGCAAACATGAGTGTGCCGCCTTGTTTGTGGAGCTTATCATATAAACGATGGATTTCTTCGAGACCTTCTGAGTCGATTAATGGCACGCCGCGCATCGAGAGGATTAACGCGTGGGTATCGGTTAGATTGGCGAAGGCTTCGTTAAATTGACCTGTGGCCGCGAAGAATAGCGGGCCTGTTAGAAACGCAACTTTCACGTGCCTGCATTTGCCCGCAGTTTCGATCCCTTTTTGTTTGAGTTGATCTGTATCTACTTCCTGCACATTGATATCAATGCTGGCAATCTTGTTGATGAAGACTGCGCCCGCCAGAGATGTACCGATCAGAATTGCGTCTGTTAAGTTAAGGGCAACGGTTGCACATAGGGCAATCGTGAACGTGATCATGTCGGTTTTGAAGCGTTTGCTAAAGATGCGCTTGATCGCGTCCCATTCATTGGTGCGGATAGCGACCACCATCAGCAGGCCTGCCAATGCGGATAGTGGAATCTGTTCGATGAAAGGCGCAAACAGGAACATGGCTATTAATAAAATAAGTGCATGGAGGATACTGACCAGGCGCGTTTGTCCGCCGGCTTGTATGCCCACTTTAGTGCGGATCATGGCTGAGGTGGTGGGAATCGCTCCGAAGAAGGGCAGCGCTATATTGCCCAGCCCCTGCCCGATCAATTGTTGATTAACCTGTAAACGAATGCCTGTCAGGTTTGAGCCAGCCGCGCCGCATAGGTATGCTTCAATTGAGCCGAGCACGGTGAGAGTCAATGCGGGGGCGATAAAGTCTGAGAGGTGAGCCCAGGGAATCTTTGTCAGGTCGAGGTGTTGTTGGAGGATCAAGGTACGGGGAATGGTACTGATGATTGCGGCAGACCAGCCTACCGTCCAGTTAAGAAGCGTGGCTGCAATTAATCCAAAAAGGGAAGAGGGGAAGTAGACGTTCCATTTTTTCGGCCAGAGAATCATTATTCCCATGACGAGCAGGCCAAGGATGATGGCTTGTAGATTGGGCGTGAGTGCGCTGTTGAAGTAACCAATTAGTTTTTGGGCGGCGGTTTCTGTTGTGGGAGTTTGGATGCCAAACAGGGCGTCGGCCTGGCGAACAATAATCGTAAATGCGATGCCGAGTGTGAAGCCGCGAATGACAGGCGTTGGAATAAAAGCAATGAAGCGACCAAGTTTTAAGAGGCCGATGGTGAACATGAGCAGGCCTGAGAATAAAGTGGCGAACCACATACCTTCGAGTCCGTAGCGATTAACGAGCACGATCAATACTACGCTGGTCACTGCTTTTGCCCCGCTGATTTGATACGGCGCTCCGCCCAACGCCCCGATTAAGAGTCCGCCAACAATGGAAGTGATTAATCCTGCCGCGGCGCCCGCGCCCGAACCAACGCCAAAAGCCAACGCCAATGGAAGCGCCACCGCGGCAACGGACAAGCCTGCAATCAAATCTTTTTGAAATTTGACAAGTGAATAGCCGGTGAACTCGTCCCTGTACAGGCGAGTGAGACTTCTTCTTGGCATAAGTTGTTCTCCAAAATAAAAATAGTTTTACAAAAGCTCATGCTCCCCCAAGGCGTCTTTTGTTTAGTGTTTGTATTCTATCACTCCTGGTGTGAAAACAATAAAAAATTTTCTAATTGTTATTTATTTCAATTATTCAAGAATCGCAATTGTAATCTTCCACTCTGTCATCTTCTGATATTCCAAATAGGGAGGATGTTTCCCCGTGACATAACCCCACAGGCGGATATATTCGTCTCCCTCGGCAAAACTTGCATTGACCTTAATTGTCTTGCCATTAACTTCAATGCGGGCTTGCGGGTTTTTCCGCAGGTTGAAATACCAATCTGCGTGGCGGTCTCTTCCCCAATTTGATTCGACGATGAGATATTCCCCTTCGTGAAAGAAATATGCAATCGGAATGCTGCGCGGCTGGCCTGATTTTCGTCCGATGGTGTGTAGGATCAAGATGGTCTGTGTGCCAAGCTGGCCGCCGATCCGTCCGCGCGAAATGCGGATCAGGAAGGCGTTGATGTGCATGAATAATTTAATCAAGAAGTTTTTCATTGTATCCACTCGACCCGACAAAATTTTACTTCAACGACACACTTACATTGCAGCGAGCTGGTTCGCCGACGAAAGGCGATAACTACCATCTGAAGGAATTGGCCGGTTTTGACAATACCTGCCGCGTGCCCGCGAACTTCCAGGCCACAGGCAGCGAACCGATGGGATGCCAAATTGCCACAGATCAGGGAGACATTGAATTTACTCCAGGAACTGGTGGTTACCCCCAATAAGTATTGTTAAGTCATCTAAATAAATATAGGAAGACTGGCGGATGTTACATCCGCCAGTCTTTATTTTCCTGTTCATAACAGAGTACCTATATCTTCGGTCTTGCGCACGGAGCATTGTGCGGTTGATAATGAGTCCATAATATATTCTAAATTTATGAAATCGATTCAAATGTCCCATCCAAATGCAGGTAGAAAGTTTCCACAATTAAGATTGGAAATAAAGCTTTGATCTTAAACTGTGAATCCATCAGGTCGTGTCGGTGGCGTTTGTATGTCCCATCACGGCCGTAGGCGCGGCAATCTTCGTGATTGATGAGACAGACAGTTTCAATTGAATGAATTTGTACCGCAAGTTGAACGTATTTCAGAACGACTTCGTAGTCATGCACTGCTCCGGCAAGTGACACAATATCAAAATTATCGTACCCAAAGCGGACCGTAATCCACGGTTGGATGAATTTCTGCAGGCGGTAATCCATACAATGCACGACGAGCGCGTCACAATGAATTAATGACTTTTTCGATGAGTTGGCTATTATGACGTCTCCAGAAGATTACGACCCTATCATCCAGCGGGCCATTGCCAGATACAATGGTAGCCCTAAGGTGATGTTGAAGGGGAAGGTAATGCCCAGCACTGTGGTGAGTGAGACCGCCGGATTGGCTGAAGGAACAGCAACGCGCATCGCCGCGGGGGCTGCGATATATGAAGCACTAGCAGCCAAGACGCCAAGCAAGGTTGCACCGCCCAAATTTAAACCGACAAGCCAGCCAGTAGAAACACCTAGAAAGCCATTAAATATTGGAACCAAAATCCCAAATAGTACTAAGAGTTTGCTGACCTTTCGCAAATCGCTCAATCTTTCAGCGGTGACAATTCCCAGTTCAAGCAGGAAGAAGCTTAGGATACCTTTGAAGGGTGCAATGAGGAAGGCTTCTGTCATATGCAGCCCGTTTTCACCGGAAAGCGCGCCGATCAATAAACCACCGACAAGTAAAACAACACTCTTTCCCAGTAGTGCTTCATGAAGCAAATGCCGCCAATCAATCGGGCCGCTCGACTCAATTTTATTTTCCATTTTACGGGCGCGGCCTGCAAGAATTACTCCAACAATGATGGCAGGGGATTCCATCAAGGCAAGCAGGGCATTCATAAACCCATTGTACGGGATTTGAAGGGTGTCGAGCATGGTTAATGCGGCAGCGAATGTAACAGCGCTCACTGATCCATAATGTGCCGCAATGGAAGCCGAGTCTTCCCGCCCAAGGCGGATGACCCGTCTAAGTAATGGATAACAGTACAATGGAATTAAAACTCCCAACCCAATGCTGAATAAGCCGGGTATCAGGAGAGAGGCAAGCCCAGTTTGCGCGATTTCAACCCCGCCTTTAAAGCCGATTGCAAACAATAAATAGATTGTGATCGATTCGTATAATTGCTTTGGTACTCGTAAATCTGATCCCAGCCGACCTGCAACCAGCCCAAGAATGTAACACAAGACCATTGGGGTTAATAAATTTGACAGTACCAGTTCCATGTATATGATCCTCGAAAAAAAATTATAAAATTTCGCCTTCGCTTCTCTTTAAAAATTGACCATCACCACTTTTGCCGAGCCATGTTTCCCCGTCAACAATCAGCTTGCCGCGCAGAAAAACTTTTTCAGGGTAACCTGCGATATCCCAACCTTCGTACAAATTGTAATCAGTTCGTTGATGTGAATTCGCCACACCATATTTGAAACTCTTTTCAGGATCCCAAATGACAATATCTGCATCTGCACCGGGCACAAGTGCGCCTTTGCGCGGATACAACCCGAATATCTTGGCAGGGTTGGTCGATGTATACGCCACAAATTGATTTGCGGTGATATGCCCTGTTTGCACGCCGTAAGTCCATAAGATCGGCAGACGGTCTTGAATACCGGGCAGGCCGTTGGGAATCTTGGCGAAATTATATTTTCCCAATTCCTTGCCCGCGATCGTAATCTCTTTGCCTTCATACAGGATCGGCTGCGAACCGTCAAAGAAAAATGGGCAGTGATCCGTACCGATGGTTTGCAGCGTCCCATCATGTAACCCTTGCCACAGCCTAAAGTTATCCTGTTCCTTGCGCATCGGCGGCGAGCAAATCCATTTCGCGCCATCCTCGCGTTCCAATGCGTCTTCGGTGAAGAATAAATATTGCGGACAAGTTTCGCCCATCACTTTGACTCCGCGCTCGCGGGCATATTTGAGCATATCGACTTCGCCGCCTGCATTCATGTGGACAATGTAAACCGACGCATCTGCCTCTGCGGCCATGCCGGCCACTCGTAAAGTGGCATCTACCACGCCCCAGCTGGGTCTTGTCCATGCGTGCCAGATCGGCTCCGTGTGACCATTCGCCAATGCCTGCTGAACGAGCGTATCAATCACATCTCCATTTTCACAATGCGCCATCACGAGCATGCCGTTATCTTTTGCGATTTGCATGGCTTTGAAAATATCCCCATCATTCAAACGTAATCTCCCGTTATAAGCAGTGAATACTTTAAGGGTTTGAATCCCCATCTCCATCAAAGATGGAATTTCCCTGGCGATCTTGTCATTGAACTGCGTCAAATTCATGTGGAAGGAATAATCAATTGCGGCTTTTTCTGCTTTCTTCATCCATAAATCCACTGAATGTTGAAAGCCTTCCTTTTCAAGTACAACAAAATCCATCGCCGTGGTTGTCCCGCCAAACGCGGCAGCTTTGTGACCTGTGTAATGGTCATCCGATGAAACTGTGTCAAACATGGGTAAATCCAAATGCACGTGCGGGTCCACCCCGCCGGGCATGATGAGCTTGCCCGTTGCGTCGATCACATCCGCACTTGGATGTTGAAGATTTTTTCCAATTTGTAAAATGGTTTCGCCTTCAATCAAAATATCTGACATAAATGTGTCCGACGCGGTGATGAGGGTGCCGTTCTTAATTAAAGTTGTCATAGTTGAGGTTCCTGAAGTTTATGAAGGGTTTTAGGTTTCTGAGGGTTACGGTTTCTTGTAGGTATTGTTTTCTATGGATGTTTTCAGGCGGGAGAGGAGCTATCCGACTTCACGGGCTTTTTCCGTTGCTTTATAAATCATCAATGCCCATTCATGCGCTCTTTGCCAAACGATCAACTTACGAAATGCCTTTAATTCCTTTTCCATCAATACCCACCTTCATCAACATCATACCCATCAGAGTCGTCAGAAACTTTAGAACCCTCAGACCCATCAGAAACCTCATACCCTTTAAATCCCAGCAAGGCCATCAAAACTTCTGGAGGAATATCTGTTTTAGGTAAATCAGTTTTATATAATTGGTCATTCTCGGCGCGTTCACGCAGACTCTTCCATAAAATTTCCCGTTCTTCATTTTGAACAACGAGATCGTTTAATATTTTTGCATTGAGTAAATACTCACCCGTGGAATATAAAAAGGTTAACCGTTTCCACTTGTCTGTCTTGATGGGTTCTCTTAATTTCTCGAGCCCACTCAATTGAATTTTGAAATATTCTTCTTTGGCACGCGGATGATTTACTTCATCTTTGAGCAGTTCGCCGCGCGTGGTCAGCTCGTGACCTTTAACTTGGGCAATGAATTCAATTTGTCCGCTGTGCTCACCGAATGTTGCGGGTTGGTAAAAAGCCAAATAGTCGACGGCAACAACTTTCGGTGCGGTGCGAAGCGGGATTCGGTACCATCCCAAAAGCCGCGCGATTTCCAAATCCCGCACGGTGGGCAGCAGGCAGACGAGAATTAAATCTGTAGGTTTGAGCATGAGCATATTATAAAACAAAGACCTCCGAGTTCTTCAAGAACTCGAAGGTCTGGTGGATCAAGCGATTCCAACTTCCTTGTTGAAGTCGACGATCAACTCATCGATTTCATCGGCTTGTTTTTGGATGTCGGTCCAGTAATTAGGCTCGTACCATTGATTCTGAATTTCGTTATAAGTTTTGCCTTGCTGCTCAACCCAGGTGTAGTATTTCAAATTATGTACACGGCGGCGTTCGGGGTAGGTGAGTTCGAGCATGTTATCCGTGGATTGGCCGTGCAGATAATGAGCGAAATCAGCAGCGGCGTTGTTCTCGCTATATTCGCCAGATTCCTGATGCATTTCATGCAGACGCGAGCGATAGAGTTCCATCGAGTCGGTTAGCATGGTGATCATCACATCGTTCTCGTCCATTTCATAATACTTGGCGACCTTGATGCAGGAAAGTACATTCGAGATGCCAGAGAAGCCGAGCAGATCGAGATTTGAAATAATCGATTCGGGCACGCCTTTTTCTGCGAGATAGGCGCGGCCATTTTCTTCGTTGAATAAGCGCGCAATATTAACTACGGCGTTGTCATCAATGGCAGTGACAAAGTCAGTATTTTTCGTGTTATGCACCCATGGCACATGCTTGTCGCCGATGCCTTCGATGCGATGCGAGCCAAAGCCATTTTCCAAAAGGGTGGGGCATTGCAAGGCTTCACTGGCGATGATCTTGCTGTATGGAAAAACCTGTTTCAAATAATCGCCGCTGGCAATCGTGCCTGCAGAACCCGTGGCGGATGCCATGCCGCGGAAACGGTCGTTTTTGCCCATCACTTTTTGAAGCACTTCCTCCATCGCGCGGCCTGTTACTTCGTAATGCCAGAGATAATTTCCAAATTCCTGAAACTGGTCGAAGATCATCAGGTCTTGACCCGAATTTCTTAATTCCCAACACTTGTCAAAAATTTCTTTTACATTCGATTCAGAGCCAGGCGTCTTGATCGTTTCGCCGGCCACTTTTTCGAGCCATTCGAATCTTTCCTTCGACATGCCTTCGGGCAAAATCGCAATGGATTCACATCCCAGCAAAGCGGAATCATACGCGCCGCCGCGACAATAATTTCCAGTGGATGGCCAGACTGCTTTTTGAGTGGTCGGGTCAAACTGACCTGTAACCAGTCTCGGCACGAGACAGCTAAACGCCGCCCCGACTTTATGTGCTCCTGTTGGAAACCATTTGCCAACGACGACAAGTATGCGCGCCTTGACTCCTGTCAGCGAAGACGGAAGCTCCAGATAATTGACTCCGCCAAACGTCCCGCCGGAAGCGGTGGGTTGGTTGTGCCAGTTGATTCGAAATAAATTACGCGGATGAATATCCCAGAGTCCGATATTCTTCAATTCCTCCTTAACTTTCACAGGAATTTTGGAAGGGTCTTTCATTTGGGCATAGGTCGGAATAATAATATTGCGCTCTTTGGCGCGTTGAATGGCGCGGGCGCGACGGTCTTTGTGAATGGTCAGGTCAATGGTGGTCATGAGAATCTCCTCAAGTTAGTTGTCAGACAAATTAAATTATACCCGTTACGGTCACAAATTGCGTTTTTTGTCGAGGGGGAAACGCAATTTGTGACCGCGGGCATTGCATAGCGCACATCAGTACAAAAAGGGCATAACTTATGGAACGCGGTGAAGTTATATTTGACATATCATCGAATGACGAGGAGACTGCAATGAACAATGTAAAGACAACCGCAATTTCTGGATGCCTGATCTGGTTTTTATTGATCTCGATAATTGGCAGTTGTGTGATGCCAATATTTATTGTTGTGGGCAGTATCAGTTCTTCCAGCAATTTTGCAATCAATACCACCGGCGGATGGTTATGTCCGCAAGGGACGACGCCGAAAAGCTATTCATATGCGACCACCAGCCACGACGAAAATGGGTTTGAACATCCTGCCACCGCATATGAATTGCATTGTGTGGATGCCAGCGGGGAAGTTGTTAAAAACGATCCCGTTCTATATGCCTTTCTTTGGATTGGCATTTGGGCGTTGGTTGGAATAATTTTTTCTGGAGTGCTCACTTTTATTTTTGCCGTCCCCGGCGGAATGTTGGTGACAAAATTATTGAACAAGATGAAATCTCCGTGCGTATGAAAATTAATTTCTTTATTGTGATGGGCGTCTCGGGCTGTGGAAAATCCAGCCTGGGGATGCTGCTTGCCGAAAGATTGGGATGGGAGCTCCACGATGCGGATGATTTTCATCCGCAGGCGAACCTGGAAAAAATGGCAAAAGGATTGCCGCTTAATGATTCAGACCGCGCCCCGTGGCTGACTTCCTTGCACGACTTGATTTATTCCTCTTTGAAAGTTGGGCAGCCGGGCGTGTTGGCATGTTCTGCACTCAAGGAAAGATACCGCCAGCAATTAATGGCTGGGAATGACGGTGTGCAACTTGTTTATCTCAAAGGCAGTTACGAATTGATCTGGTCGCGCATGACTGCCCGCAAAGAGCATTTCATGAAGCCAGAAATGCTAAAGAGTCAATTTGAAACGTTGGAAGAACCGTTGAATGCCATAATAGTGGATATATCCATGCCGATGGATGAGATTTTAAAAAAGATTATTGAAACGATGCAATAACTCTTTCGGGAGTTCTGATCTTTATTTTTGCATTCCCCAGCGGAATGTTGGGGGCAAAATTATTGAATAAGATGAAATCTCAGCGTGCGCATTAAAGACCATAAACTATAGACAGTAGACTATCGTCTGCTATCCACGGTCTATGGTCATAAATTTATACAATCCCCAATATCTTACTCACCACCGAAAGTAAAATTCCACCCGCAATCACGCTCCCTAATTGACCTGCGGTATTCGCGCCCATGGCGTGCATCAGGATGAAATTATTCGGGTCTTCATCGTTTGCCATTTTGGCTGCGATGCGTCCTGCCATCGGGAAGGCTGAAATGCCCGCCGCGCCGATCAGTGGATTGATCTTGCCGCCTGAAATGACACACATCAATTTGCCGAATAACAATCCAGCGATAGTATCAATCACAAAGGCAAATAAACCTAAAACCATAATCTTGCCCGTGGCAATATTCAAGAAACTGGCTGCATTCATTGTTGACCCAATGGCCAGCCCTAAAAATAATGTGGCGATGTTGATGATCTCATTCTCTGCGGCTTTGCTTAATCTGTCTACTACACCAGACATCTTGAGCAGGTTTCCCAGCATCAGCATCGAAATCAACGGAGTGGCTTCAGGCACGAGCAAGCCGACCACCAGAGTTAATAAAATAGGAAATAAAATAAGCGTCTTTTTTGAAATCGGTTTTGGCGCATATTCCATGCGGATCAAGCGTTCTTTTTTTGTGGTGAGCAATCGCATCAACGGCGGCTGGATGATGGGAATTAAACTCATATAGGAATAGGCCGCCACCGCAATGGGCGCCAGTAATTCAGGTGCGAGTTTTGTCGCCACGAAGATGGATGTCGGTCCGTCAATTGCGCCGATCACTCCAATGGAAGCCGCTTGATTCAATGGGAAGCCCAATAAAACCGCCAGAATTAAAGTGCCGAAGATCCCGAATTGTCCTGCAGCGCCGAGCAAAACCATACGCGGCTGTGCAAGCAACGGCGAAAAATCGATCATCGCGCCCACGCCGATGAAAATTAACAATGGAAATAATTCAGTCTTAATTCCCGCATCATATAAAACTTTGGTCATGCCTTCGGCGGCGGTCATGCCCGCCAGCGGAATATTTGCCAGCAAACATCCAAAGCCAATAGGCAGCAACAAAACAGGTTCGATCTCTTTGAACACCGCGAGATAAATTAATATCAACGCCGCGAGAATCATCACCGCATTACCAAATGTGAAATGCGTAAATCCCTTAATCAGATCAGGAAGTAACGCGCCTAGATCCATGAAGCCTCGCCGGGTTCGGTAAATTTGATCAGCGCCTGTTTGTGTGCCACGCTTTGTCCTGCGCTGACGAGCACTTCACTCACGCTTCCACTATACACCGAGCGAATGCTGTTTTTCATCTTCATCGCTTCGATGATTACCACCACTTGTCCTGCTTCCACTTTTTCGCCGGGCTTTACAAACACCTCAATCACTGTCCCGGGTAAGGGCGCAGTTAATGCATTTCCGCTTAATGCCTGATTTGGAGAAGATGCAACCGCTGAAACAGGATTCAAATTAAATGCCTTTTTCTCCGCTGGAGCATCCGCTTCATTTCTTGTTTCGGCCTGATCAACGTTCTGCGGCATGACCTCAAACCGGTCACCCTCCACAAAGGCAATGACAGGTCGCGTGTTGATATTTTCAATTTCGACTTCGTATGTTTTATTGCTAATGGTGATTTTATATTTCATAACCAGTCCTCGGAATGTGGACTTCTGTCCGCAATTTTCATGATAAGCGGACTGAAGTCCGCACTCCACTATTAACGTCTTCTAAAGTTGCCCTTTTGAGTTCGTTGACTCGTGCGCATGCCCAACTGCCATGCCGAGACAAATGCCGTGGGTGGTTCAGAGAAAGCACGTGTCGAAGAGTTTTCCTGCTCGGCCAATGCCAATGCAACCGCAATGGCAGCGGCTTGTTGTTTGAATCCACTTTCAGAAACAGAAGCAGGCTCGGGTGAGTCAGAAACGGGTTTTTCTTTTTCGGCTGTGAGTGATGTCAATAAGATCATCATCAGCCACAGCAAAAGAATCGCACCAAAGACGAGTCCCATACCGAGGGCAGTGATTTGGAAAGAGAGGATTAGATCTGTCATAATTTTCCTAACGTTGAAACGTTTGAGCGTTCAAACGTCACACTGGAATATTCCCGTGTTTTCTTGGTGGGGCAGGTGCGTATTTATCCCTCAGCGCAGATAAGGAGGCAATGATCTTCGAGCGTGATTCACGCGGCTCGATAATGTCATCCACATAACCTGTCGAAGCGGCGTAATAGGGATTGTTGAATTTCTCGCGATATTCTGCTGCAAGTTTTTTGCGTTCGGCACCGGGGTCTTCTGCATTTTCGATTTGCTTCTTAAATAAAATATTGGCCGCGCCTTCTGCGCCGAGTACGGCAATCTCAGCGGAAGGCCATGCGTAAGTGACATCTGTGCCTAGGTATTTGCTAGACATCACCACGTACGCGCCGCCATATGCCTTGCGTGTGATGATACAAATTTTCGGAACCGTGGCTTCAGAATATGCATATAAAAGTTTTGCGCCGTGACGAATAATGCCGCCATGTTCCTGCGCGATGCCGGGCAGAAAGCCCGGTGAATCAACGAAGGTAACCAGCGGAATATTGAAGCAGTCACACATGCGCACGAAACGAGTCATTTTATCGGCGGCGTCAATATCGATTACGCCTGCCATGATCGCGGGTTCCTGACCGACGATGCCGACGCTGTGTCCGCCAATGCGTGCCAGACCAATGATCGCATTGCGCGCCCAATCGGGTTGAATTTCAAGAAAGGAATCTTTATCAATTATTTTTTCGATCACCTGATGCATGATATAAGGCTCAGAGGCATCCAGCGGAATCATATGATTTAACTCTTCATCCATATGTAGGAGTGAATCGGCAGGCTGCACATACGGTGGATTCTCCACATTGTTTGATGGCAGATAGGAAAGAAAGTGTCTCGCCATTTTGAGCGCCGCTTGTTCACTGTGAACGCTCAAATGCGCCACACCGCTAACCGAAGTATGTACACTCGCGCCGCCCAATGATTCTGCGTCAATCACTTCACCTGTGACGGCTTTAATCACATCGGGTCCCGTCAAAAACATGAACGATGATTTTTCAACCATAATGACCATGTCTGTCAAAGCGGGTGAGTAGGCCGCGCCGCCCGCGCATGGCCCAAGCATCACGCTCACCTGCGGCACCACGCCGGAGTATTGCGCGTTACGCCTGAAAATTTCCGCATAACCGCCCATCGAACGGACGCCTTCCTGAATGCGCGCACCGCCTGAATCGATCAGCGAAATAAATGGCACGCCATTGCGGACTGCCAAATCCATCACGCGGCAAATTTTATGCGACTGCATCTCGCTCAGTGTGCCGCCGTAAATTGTAAAATCCTGTGAATATAAATAAACTGTCCGCCCGTTGATTTGTCCATAGCCTGTAATCACCCCGTCACCGTAAAATTTTTCTTTCAGCAAACCCAACTCATCGCCTTGGTGGGTAATGAACGGCTCAATCTCGTTGAAAGTGCCTGGGTCAAGCAGCAACTCAACCCGTTCACGCGCCGTCAACTTTCCCTTGGCACGCTGTTTTGCATTGCGTTCCTCGCCGCCGCCTTCAAGCACCTTGGCTCGAATTTTTCTTAATTCCAGAATCCTTGGGTCTTCATCTGTCATGCTATTTCCTTTTGATGCTAAATTTCACAATCAAGAGTATATCATTCGATGACAGATACGCCAGTGATGGAGGTCATACAAGAAATAGGACAATCCGCCTCTTCTTTTGCGGAGATTTGATTCTGAATCACAGGATGTAGTGGCGAATTTTGCTGTGCCTTTTGGTTTTTTACCTTATTTCTTTTTTACAGACAACGCACTTAATAATTTTTGTAATATCTGAGTTACATTGCTATCAGGGGGGAAAAATAGTAATCGTATTCGACGGAAAAGCAGGCCAAGTTTCCATGCCTTGCTGCTTTTTATTTCATATAACTCCTGCTCGCTAGTATTTAATTTTAAAGAAAAAATCTCAGCTAACTCTTCTGATTTGGCTAGTTGAGCCGATAGGCCGATTAATAATTCCTCTTTATTCAGTCAATTGGCCTGAGAGATTGATTAATAATTCCTCTTTTTGGATCAATTGAGTTGAAAGTATTGATAATGATTCCTCTTTCTCCGATATACGCGAAGAGAGCGCCTGTAAGATCGATTCTTTGTTATCAACTTGCAGGGAAAGTGTTTGTGCTGATTGATCTCGTTCAATCAACTTTGACTCCAGGTTGTTTACAAAAATTAAGATCGGCTTCAGTCGAAGGAATTCCCGTGCCCAATTATTAACATTCTTTATAAACACGGTCTCTTTTGTTCGGAATTTCCCATCTGCGATTTCAAGAGCTTTTAAATAAACTTCCTGTAAAAGCGCTGGTGCTGTTTCGTCACATGCTAAATCATCAAATTCGTAAATAGAATGTCTTAAATTATCATCAAGAAAATCACTCTTGAATTTCTTAAGTTCTTCATCATTAATTTGAAGCTGTAATCCTTTGGCGATTTTTGATAATTCTGTATTCGGAGACTTCATTAGGTGGTCGTAGCCAACTACTATCAGATTTTCGCCAATTGTATTCGAGAAGCTATTGATGACATGCTCCAGCCATAACAAGTAACTTTTTTCGGTGTTGAAGCCATCTCGGTTTTTGAGAGAAACTGCTACGCTTGTTGGATGGCGAATGGCAAGAATATAATAAATTTTATATTGGCTATGTTTAAAAACCTCTTTCCAAAATGGTAATAGTTTGGCTGTGCGGGGATCCTTGAAGGCAAAGGCGCTGACATTCGACATCTTGTTTTCAAGTAACTCACTAGCGCGCAAATGGTAGCTGGCCTTTTGTAATAAATTGACATCTGCAGATTGAACGGGCTTTAAGAAATGCCATTGATTGCCCAGGAAGTCCAGCATTTCAATATTCAGTGCATTGATATCCATATCCTCCCAAAAACCTTTGTCATTATTACCGGCGACCGGTGGCAGTAGGTTTTCCCCTAACGCCACTCCCAGCACCTGTAATCCCTTGGTGATTACACTTGTGCCGCTGCGATGCATCCCAAGTACAACAACCAGTTTTTTAATCTCTTTTCTCTTCACAAACAACTCCTGTTTTTTCTTATTAAGAAAACTTCCATAATTATAAACCGCTTCTTGTTTTTTTTTTGAAAACGTATATTAATAGCGTTATGCTCAGGATATTCTCCAGAAATTGTTAATATTTTTGGAATTATAGTTGAAACAGCAGTTCCCGTTATGAGTTATTTCAGGTTAATATTTAGCAAGAGACAAGCAAGGACCGAAGTGAATACACATTTGATACAGAAGTTGCACAAAACACATCCAAACTTGTCATGATTTTGTTGAAGTGCTGAGCACAGTGTATGATATGCATTCATAAAAGGCGAACAAAGGCGCGTTGAACTGAACGCTTCTTTTAGAAAGAACAAGAAACTCCATTCAAGAAAAACAGGGTCAATATTTCACATAAGC
>Ga0209181_10000527_pt1 | contig 71088 bp, 78 predicted proteins | sample MAT05_FD_187208 | JGI IMG/M metagenome (GOLD analysis project Ga0209181, IMG submission 187208) | Freshwater microbial communities from Lake Fryxell liftoff mats and glacier meltwater in Antarctica - MAT-05 (SPAdes) (version 2) | ecosystem: Environmental > Aquatic > Freshwater > Ice > Liftoff... | reverse complement strand
CGAACTGCCGCGCGAGGTCCGGCGGCGGCAGTTCGCGGTTGGCCTTGTATTCGGGATAGATCCGGTTGCGGAACGAGCTGGTCAGCGACTGGTCGAAGGCCACCATCAGGTGGCTCGGGCGCGCCTGTTCGATCATCGACAGCAGGAAACCGAGGAACCCGTGCACTGCGTGCACTGGCTGGTCCTCATGGTCGCGAAACTCCGGTGCAACCGAAAAGTAGGCGCGAAACACATAGATGCTCGCATCGACCAGGTGCAGGGTCTCGCGCGCCACGATGATCCCCTCAGCCGCTTGTCAGGTTCAGGTCGGAGAGCAGGCTCGCGACTGCAGGTCGCGCCCGTTCTGTTGCCGGCTCGCGCGGCGTGCCGATATGCACGAAGGCGACGATGCTCTCGTTGGCGGCGAGCCCGAACAGCGCGCCGACTGCTGCGTCGTAGGCCACCCAGCCGGTCAACCACTGGGCACCAAAGCCCAAGGCATGCGCTCCGAGCAGCAGGTTGTAGGCGGCAAGGCCCGCCGACAGCAGTTGTTCCTGTTCGGGAATCTTGTGGCCGCGCACGATAGAGGAGACTACGGCCAGCACCACGGGCGCCTGGCTGAAGCGCTTGCGGTCCTTGTCGAGGGTCGCCGCGTCGGCCTGCGGGTCGCGCGTGAGCGCAATCGCTGCCAGTTTCTCACCGAGCGCAATCCGCGCGGCTCCCGCTACCCGCACGAAACGCCACGGGGTCAGCCGACCGTGGTCGGGCACGTGGACGGCCAATTCGAGCAAAGCCTGCAGTTGCGCGGGATCCGGACCGGGCTCGCCGAGCAGGCGCGAGGGCACGGATCGGCGTTGCTGCAGGAACTCCCACGCTTGGGCGGACATGATGGCTGCGGTCGCGTAAAGGGCGCTCAGTGTAGCCGCATGTGCCACGCGGCCTGCGTCGGCTGGCGCGCCATCGAGCACTCGAAAGCCGGGTCGACCGATCACCAGCGGTGCAAACGCCGGTCCGCATGGGGTAGCATCGCGTCCTGTTGCCGGCTTGGGGAGAAGTCATGGCGGTCACCATCGGGGTAGTGCGCGAAACCGCGCCGCACGAGTGTCGCGTGGCGCTGGTGCCCGACATCGTCAAGAAACTCAAACCGCTGGGCGGTCAGGTTTTGATGCAGACCGGTGCTGGCGATCCCACGCACCTGCCGGATTCCAGTTACGGCGAGAGTGTCCAGACCCAGGTCGATCCGTTGGCCGTGCTCGGGCGCGCCGAGGTGGTGTTCAAGGTGCAGCCGCCGACCCTGGCCGAGATCGCGGCGATGCGCGAGGGCACCATCCTGCTGTCGATCCTGCAGCCGCATACCGCGCCGGAGCGCACGCGTGCGCTGCGCGATCGCAAGATCACCGCGTTTGCAATGGAACTGTTGCCGCGCACCACGCGCGCACAGGCGATGGACATCCTGTCCTCGCAGGCCGGCATGGCCGGCTACAAGGCGGTACTGATCGCCGCGCTCGAAAGCCCCAAGTTCTTTCCGATGCTGACCACGGCGGCGGGCACCATCCGGCCGAGCAAGGTACTGATCGTCGGCGCCGGCGTCGCCGGACTGCAGGCGATCGCCACTGCCCGCCGACTCGGTGCACAGGTCGAAGGCTTCGACGTGCGCCCGGAAGTGAAGGAACAGATCCAGTCGCTGGGTGCGAAGTTCCTCGATCTGGGCGTGTCGGCATCCGGCAGCGGCGGCTACGCGCGCGAGTTGACCGCCGATGAGCGCGCCGAACAACAGCGCAAGCTGGGCGAGCACCTCAAGGGTATCGATGTGATCGTGACCACCGCCGCGGTCCCTGGCCGACCCGCGCCCAAGATCATCCTGCGCTGGATGGTCGAGGGCATGAAGCCCGGCAGCGTGATCGTCGATCTCGCCGCCGAGACCGGCGGCAACTGCGAGCTGACCCGTGCCGGCGAGACCGTGGTGCACAACGCGGTCACCATCGTCGGCCCGGTCAACCTGCCGAGCATGGGCGCGATCCACTCCAGCGACATGTACGCCAAGAACCTGTTCAACTTCGCCAGCCTGTTCATCAAGGACGGCGCGATCGCGCTGGACTGGGATGACGAGTTGATCGCCAAGACCTGCCTCACGCACGCCGGCGAGATCCGCCACGAGCCGACGAAGAAGCTGGTCGACGGCGGCTGAGCGCCGGCAGTTCGGGGGCAGTTCGGGGCGATGAGTAATACACCAGCGGTCGCACGGCGATCGCGGCACTTTGGGGAACGCAGATGATCGACGGATTCCTGGCTCTGTACATCTTCATGTTGGCAGCGATCACCGGCCACGTGATCATCTCGCGCGTGCCCGTGATCCTGCATACGCCGCTGATGTCCGGCTCCAACTTCGTGCACGGCATCGTGGTGGTCGGCGCGATGATCGCGCTGGCGCACGCGGATACCAACCTCGAGCGCGTAGTCGGCTTCATTGCAGTCCTGCTGGGCGCCGGCAACGCGGTGGGCGGCTACGTGGTCACCGAACGCATGCTCGAGATGTTCAAGTCCAGCAAGAAGCCGGGAGCCAAGTGAGATGACGATTCCGGCCATCCTCGACTTCCTGGCCAAGGCGAGCTATTTCGCAGCCGCGGTGCTGTTCATCATCGGCCTGATGCAGATGGGCTCGCCGGTCACCGCGAAAAAGGGCATCCGCTGGGCCGGTTACGGCATGTTGATCGCGACGTTGGTCACCTTCTTCGCACCCAAGACCTGGGGCTCGCACGGCATCGACAGCATCAACCTGGTGCTCATGATCGTGGCGATCGCGCTGTCCTACGTGTTCTGGATCTGGGGCAAGCGGGTTCCGATCACCGACATGCCGCAGATGGTGGCCATCTTCAACGGCATGGGCGGCGGTTCGGCGGCCGCGATCGGTGCTGCCGCGATGCTCAATGCCGCAACCTTTACCGGCGAGTGCACCGCAGCGGCGATGGCCGACCATGAGTGCATGGACCGCACCAAGACCACCCTCGCCATGCTCGGCGCATTGATCGGCGCGGTGTCGTTCTCCGGCTCGGTGATCGCCTGGGCAAAGCTCGACGGCCGACTCGACAAGCGATTCACGTTTCCCGGCCAGCAGTGGTTCAATCTGCTGGTGTTCGTGGCTGCAGCCGCGCTCGGCGCCTACCTCGTGTTCGCGCTCGATGTGCCGCTGATCATCGCGTTCTTCGTCCTGTGCTTGGCGTTCGGCGTGTTGATGACGCTGCCGATCGGCGGCGCCGACATGCCGGTGGTGATCTCGCTGTTCAACGCCTTTACCGGACTGGCGGTCGCCTTCGAGGGCTATGTGCTGCAAAACGAGGCGCTGATCATCGCCGGTACCGTGGTCGGTGCGGCGGGCATGCTGTTGACCCAGCTGATGGCCAAGGCGATGAACCGCCCGATCAGCGGCGTGCTGTTCTCCAACTTCGGTGGTGGCGGCAGCGGCGAGGCGATCACCGGCAACATGAAGCCGATCGAGGCGTCCGATGCAGCATCCCTGCTGTACCTGGCCGAGAAGGTGATCGTGGTGCCCGGCTACGGCATGGCCGTGGCGCAGGCGCAGCACAAGATGTGGGAGCTGTGCCAGCAGCTGATCAAGCGCGACAAAGCGGTCAAGTTCGCGATCCATCCGGTGGCCGGGCGCATGCCGGGCCACATGAACGTGCTGCTCGCAGAAGCCGGTGTGCCCTACGATCTGATCGCCGACATGGAAGACATCAACCCCGAATTCGCCAGCTGCGACGTAGCGATCGTGATCGGCGCCAACGACGTGGTCAATCCGGTCGCCAAGACCGACAAGTCGTCGCCGATCTACGGGATGCCGATCCTCGATGTGATCAATGCGAAGAAGGTCATCGTGATCAAGCGCGGCAAGGGCACCGGCTTCGCAGGAATCGAAAACGCGCTGTTCTACGCGGACAACTGCAGCATGCTGTATGCAGACGGCCAGGAAGCCGCGACCAAGCTGATCTCCGAGCTCAAGGCGGTGGATTCCGGCGGCGGCCACTGAGCTGCGCGGTAGCAGTGCGACACGCCGGCAGACGCCGCTCGCCGCGTCGGTCAATATCTTCGATGTGCGACAACGTGCTGTAGCACGCTTGGTTATTCGCTAGGCTTGTGGGCCACGATGCGGAAAGCCACAACGCCATGATGGGTCTGAATGCTCGCGAGCTCGCGTCGCCGCGCGGATGTCTGCAATGAGCAGGTCGACAGCACCGGCGCAGTCCGGCTGGCGGATCGACAGCTACGGCGACGCCGCGATCGAACTGCGCTGTGCCGATGAAATCGGCGATGCGCCCAGTGCCCGCGTGCACGCAGCCCTCGGCGCATTGCTTGCAGCGGCGCTGCCGGAAGTCGAGGACCTGGTGCCCGGCTACGTCGGACTGACCGTACTGCTGCGCGACCTGCCGCGGCCCGAACGCGATCGGGTGACGCTCGCGGTGAAGCATATCGTCGCTGCGGCAGTTGTCAGCAGCGACGCAGCGCTGCATCGCAGCGTGCTGATCCCCGCCTGCTATGGCGGCAGCAGTGGGCCGGATCTCGCAGCTGTCGCGGCGCACACGGGACTGAGCGAGGCCGAAGTGATCGCGCGCCATGCAGCACCGGTCTATCGCGTCGCGTTCATCGGATTTCTGCCGGGTTTTCCGTATCTGATTGGCCTCGATCCGATGCTGGCGATGGCGCGACGCGCAACGCCGCGTACGCGGGTGCCGGCGGGCTCGGTGGCCATTGGCGGTGCGCAGACGGGCATCTACCCCGTGTCGAGCCCGGGCGGCTGGCATTTGCTCGCGCGCACCGCGGTGCGCTTGTTCGATCCCCAGCATGCAGCCCCCAGCGTGCTATGCGCGGGCGATCGGCTACGCTTCCGGCCGGTCAGTCTGGCGGAACTCGCGCACGCCACGGTGGAGATCGAGCATGCTTGAGGTCCTGGTGCCCGGTCCGCTGACCTCGGTGCAGGATCTCGGTCGCCCGGGCTATCGCGCACTGGGCGTGCCGATCGCCGGTGCAGCCGATGCCGATGCGCTGCGGGTGGCGAACCTGCTGGTCGGCAATCCCGAACAGGCTGCGGGTCTTGAGTTCACCTTGTCCGGTCCGGTGCTGCGTTTCAGCGGGCCGCGCGTGATCGCGCTCACCGGCGGCGATTTGGACGCCAGCATCGATGGCGAGCCGGTGCCGGGCTGGCGTCCGGTCGCGCTCGCTGCCGGCAGCGAGCTGCGCATCGGCCGCGTGGTGCTGGGCGCGCGCGGTTATCTGGCGATCAGCGGCGGCGTCAACGTCAAGCCGGTACTGGGCAGCCGCAGCACCGATCTGCGCTGCGGATTCGGTGGCTTGCACGGTCGCGCCCTGCGTGCGGGCGACCGTTTGCCGCTGGGTCGCCAAGAGTCGGCGCGTGGACGCAGTCTGCGCCGCAAGCGCGCCGCCGCGCAGCGCCGCTTCCTCGCCGCATCGTGGTGGGTCGCGGCTACCGGCGACCTGCGCGGCGAAGTGGCATGGCTGCACGTGTTGCCCGGACCCGATATCGCAGCGCTCGATCCGCGCGTTCTGCGGGTGTTGCGCAGCGGCACCTGGATCGTGTCGCGCGACAGCGACCGCATGGGCCTGCGTTTCGAAGGTCCGGAGGTTCCGCGCGTCGTAGTGCCGGAACAGATTTCGGCCGCGGTGCTGCCCGGTACGGTGCAGCTCACCCCGGACGGGCGGCCGATCCTGCTCGGGGTCGATGCGCAGACCACCGGCGGTTATCCGCGGATCGCACAGGTGATCCGTGCCGATCTTGGCCGGGCGATGCAGCTGAAGCCCGGCGATCGCGTGCGGCCGGTCCTGGTCGATGATCAGGCCGCCGAAGGCGTGCGCCGACTGCGCACCCGTGAGCTGGAACGGATGCGCTTTGCGATTGCCACACGCCTGGCCGAGGATTGAGCGATGCCGGCGGCCATCGATCTGAATTGCGACATGGGCGAGTCCTTCGGCGCATGGTCGATGGGCGCGGATGCCGCAGTGATGCCCTTGATCAGTTCGGCCAGCATCGCTTGCGGATTCCATGCCGGCGATCCGGCGGTGATGCAGTCCAGCGTGCGCCTGGCTTTGGACCACGCGGTGGCGATAGGCGCGCATGTCAGTTTGCCCGACCTGCAGGGCTTCGGCCGCCGCGAGATGGCATTGAGTGCACAGGAGGCCTACCAGCTGACGCTGTACCAACTCGGGGCACTGGACGCGTTCGTGCGCACGCAGTCCGCTCGCATGGCGCACTGCAAGCCGCATGGTGCGCTGTACAACATGGCCGCCCGCGATCGCGCGCTGGCCGATGCCATTGCGCAAGCCGTGCGCGACTTCGATCCAGGGCTGGTGCTGTTCGGATTGTCCGGCAGCGCGCTGCCGGCTGCCGGCGAGGCGCTGGGCCTGGCCGTCGCGCACGAGGTGTTCGCCGATCGCAGCTACGAATCCGACGGTTCGCTGACCGCGCGGCGCATCCCCGGCGCGGTGCTCGCGCAACAGACCGCCGTGGCAACGCAGGCGACACAGCTTGCCCTCCACGGCACCCTGAGCGCGCGCGACGGCGTTCGCTTGCAACTGCGTGCCGACAGCATCTGCGTACATGGCGATCGCGATGCGGCGGCCGAGTTCGCGCATGCCATCCGCGCGGCACTCGATGGCGCTGGAATGACGGTGCGCGCGCCGAGCGGTGCTGGCCGGTGAACTGGTGGCCGCTGATCGGCGTGCTGGTGGTCGCGATCGGTTTCATGCTGCGCTTGAATGCGCTGCTGGTGGTGGTGGCGGCAGGCTTTGCGACCGGGATCGCTGCCGGCATGGACATATTGGAGATCCTTGCCGCAACCGGCGATGGCTTCCTCAACAACCGCTTTTTGATGATCTTCGTGTTGACCCTGCCGGTGATCGGGCTGCTCGAGCGCAACGGCTTGCGCGAACAGGCCGAACGTTGGGTGCTGGGCCTGCGCGGGCTGTCGACCGGGCGCCTGCTGATCGCTTATCAGGCGCTGCGCCAGAGTGCCGCGGCGATTAGCCTGACCCATCTGGGGGGACACCCGCAGACGGTACGGCCACTGCTCGCACCGATGGCCGAGGCGACCGCGACGCGCACCCATGGTCGGCTGCCCGACAGCGTGCGCGAGCGACTGCGTGCGATGTGCGCTGCAACCGACAATGTCGGGCTGTTCTTCGGCGAGGATGTGTTCGTGGCATTCGGTGCGGTGCTGCTCGCGCAGGCTTTCCTGGCCCAGAACAGCATCGTCGTCGAACCGCTGGCGATTGCGCTGTGGGCGCTGCCGACGGCGATCGCGGCGCTTCTGATCCACGGCGCGCGCCTGTCGCGACTCGACCGTCGGATGGCGGCGGAGATCGCGCGCTTGCGCGCTGCAGGCGCTGCCGGGTGAGTAACACAGCGCTACTGCCGGTGACAGCGTTGACGCCGGTCTATGTACTGATCGGACTGTTCCTGCTGGCAGCGGCGTGGCACGCAGCGCGCGACGACAGCCATCCGCGGCGCCGCTCATCGGCCCTGTTCTGGGGTCTGTTGGCCATGCTGTTCCTGATCGGCGATGGCTTGCCGAGCGCGGTGGTCGGTGCGGTCATCGTCGCGCTGGCGTTGATTGCCGGCGCTGGCGGCGTCGGTCGCGGTGTGCGCCGCGAACGCTGCGCGGACGAGCGTGCAGCGCAGGCGGCGCGACTGGGCAATCGACTGTTCTTGCCGGTGCTGCTGATCCCGTTGGTGACCGTAGTCGGCGTGATCGCATCGAAGCTTTTGCTGGTCGATGGCAAGCCGCTGCTGAGCGGCCAGCAGGTCACGTTGTTGGCGCTGTCGCTGGGCTGCGTGCTCGCGCTGTTGGCAGCGTGCCGGGCCACGCGCGAATCGCCGGCGCGGGCCGTCGATGCCGGACGAGGCCTGCTGGAAGCGATCGGCTGGGCGGCCCTGCTGCCGCTGGTGCTGGCAGTGTTGGGTGGTTTATTCGCCGCTGCCGGTGTCGGCGAGAGCATCGCCAGCCTCGTCGCGAGTGTGGTGCCGACCGACAATCGCCTGGCCTGCGTGCTGGCCTACTGCCTGGGCATGGCGGCTTTCACCATGGTCATGGGCAATGCATTCGCCGCTTTTCCGGTAATCACCGGCGGCGTCGGCTTGCCACTGCTGGTCGGCGTGCACCATGCCGAGCCCGCATCGATGGTGGCGATCGGCATGCTGGCTGGCTATTGCGGCACGCTGATGACGCCGATGGCGGCAAACTTCAATATCGTGCCGGCCGCACTGCTGGAGTTGCGCGACGCCAATGCGGTGATCAAGGCGCAAATTCCGACCGCACTGCTGCTGCTGGCCGCGAACGTGGCGATCATGGAGTGGGTGGTGTTCCGCCATGCCGGCTGATCCACCGGTGATCCTGCTTACCGGCTTCGATGGCTTTGCCGGCGAGTCGCGCAATCCATCATGGGACGCCGCGCGCAGCCTGCGCGGTGCGCGCATTGCCGGCCATCGGGTGGCGGTGCAGCGCATACCAACCGCGTTCGCGCGCTGTGCGAGCGTGCTTGCGCGGGCGATTGCGCGCCATCGCCCGCGACTGGTGCTGTGCCTCGGCCAGGCGGGAGGCCGCACCGCGATCTCGCTGGAGCGGGTGGCGATCAACTGCATCGATGCACGGATTCCGGACAACGACCAGCAGCAGCCGGTCGACCAGTCGGTGATCGTTGGCGCGCCCGCGGCATACTTCGCCGCGCTGCCGATCAAGGCGATGCTGGTTGCGTTGCGTGAGCGCGGTTATCCGGTCGAGGTGTCCAACAGCGCCGGCACCTTCGTGTGCAACGCGCTGGCTTTCCATCTCGCGCATGGCATCGCCACCCGCTGGCCAGGATTGCGCGGCGGCTTGATCCATATTCCTTTCGCACCAGCGCAGGTGGCCGCGCGTCCCGGCGTCCCGAGCATGCCCATCGAGTTGGTGGTCGATGCATTGCGGGTCGCCGTTCGCGTTGCATTGACCACCAGCGTCGACTCTGCGGTCGGCGCAGGGCGCGAAGACTGACCGCGGCTCGGCGTACGGCGCGCTGCCGCTCAACCTGCCGCGCGCGGGCGCGCTTGCCACCACGCCACGCCTGCGGCAAGCAGCGTGCAGGCGAGGATGCCCGCTTGCTCCAGCGCCGACAGCCGCGCGTGCGCGAGTGCGCCGGCCATCTCCGGGCCGGTGGTTGCCAGCACGTCGAACACGTCAAGGCCGAGGCCGCCGGCAATCAGCAGACCAGCTTGCAGATACAGCGCGATCGCCGCTGCCATCAGGCACAGCAGGCCCGCTGCCAGCGCGCGCTGCCAGCGCACCGCGCGCACCATGCCGCCGGCGCCGACCACTGCGGCCACTGCAGCAGGCAGCGCCATCCAGGCAGCTTCGCCGCGCAACATGATCGCCACCAGCGCCCACGCCGCGCCGGAACCGGCGGCCAGCAGCAGGGCGGCGAGGGTCGACACGAGGCGCGAGAAGAAGCGGGTAAAGAATCGGGCAGGCATCCGCCCATTGTCGCCGCAGCCGCGCGCGCGGTCACGCGTCGCGCAGATATGCCGGCAACGGCACTCGGACCCCGGCGGGATCCACTTCCGGTGGGCCGTGTGTCATGCGCAGCGGTACGACTCCGGCCCACACCGGCAGCAGCATGTCGTGCGGGTGGTCTTTCGGGCCACCGCTGCGCTGCTTGACGCTGGCATCCTCGATGGTGACTGCCAGCACCTTGGTCGCGGCCAGTTCGCTGGCATCGGCGGCACGGCTGTCAGCGGCGCGACCGGCGAGCACGGCATCGGTAAACCGATACAGGCAGCGCGCCTTTTCGTCCAGGTCGACTATCTCGTGCGCGCGCCCGAAGACCACCGCCGAGCGGTAGTTCACCGAGTGCGAGAACTGCGAGCGCGCCAGCACCAGAGCGTCGAGCAGGGTGACGGCCAGGCTGCACGGCGGGCCGCCGGCCAGTGCCTGCAGCAAGCGGCCGGATACGCTGCCGTGCAGCAGGACACGATCGCCATCGCGCGCATGCAGCATCGGGATCACGAACGGTTGGCCGTCGATCGCGAACGCCACGTGGGCCATGAACGCGCCATCGAGCACTGCGTAGAGTGCGCTGCGGTCGTAACTGGCACGTTCCGGATGGCGACGCACCGCGTGGCGGTCGCCGCGCGCAGCGGGGGTATCCATGGTCTTGCTCACGGTGCGGGTTCGGTGCAGGCTACGTCGGAGATTGGTTCTGTGCGAGGGCCACTTCCGGCGCTTTCGACCGGACCAATCCGGGAGCCGGCATGCTGCATCTGGATCTGGATCGTTGCGGCGCGCTCAACCAGCAGGTCGGCCGCGCGCTGAAATCGGCGATCCTTGACGGCCGCCTCGCCCATGGCACGCGCTTGCCTGCGTCGCGTGCGCTCGCCCTGGCGCTGGGGCTTGCGCGCAACACCGTGGTCGACGCCTACGAGCAATTGCTCGCCGAGGGCATGCTGCAAGCACGCACCGGCGCGGGCACCTACGTGGCGTTGCGCGTAGCGCCCGTCGCTGGCGCGCTGCAAACACCGTTGCCGACCGCGCGGCTGTCCCGCTACGGCGCGCGTGCGCTCGAGTGCGAACCGCACAGCCCGCTGCCGGTACGCCGACGGAAGCTGCGCTACAACCTCGAGTACGGTGCGCCACTGGTACTGCCCGCCACCCAATCGGTGTGGCGCCGGGCCCTGTCGCGGGCGGCCGATCGCAGTGATTTCGACTACCCGCCCGCGCATGGCGTCGCTGCCTTGCGCGAGGCCATTGCGGCCTATCTCGGGCGGCGCAGGGGCCTGGCGGTCGATCCCGAGGACGTATTGGTACTTGCAGGTACCCAGCAGGCGGTGGAGCTTGCCGCGCGGGTGCTCATCGATCCGGGTCAGCGCGCGGTGATCGAGGACCCTTGCTATCAGGGCACGCGCGCCGCGCTTGCTGCAGTTGGTGCCCGCCTGCTGGTGGTGCCGGTCGACAATGATGGCATGCAGGCCGACAAACTGCCGCGCAGCGGTGCGCGACTGGTCTGCGTGACGCCCTCGCACCAGTTTCCGGCCGGTAGCGTGCTGTCGCTTTCGCGTCGGATAGCGCTGCTCGACTGGGCGCAGCGGCACGACGGCTGGATCCTTGAAGACGACTACGATGGCGAGTTCCGCCATGACGGTCGCCCGCTCGCAGCGCTCAAGTCGCTCGACCGCAGCAGCCGCGTGATCTACATCGGTTCGTTTTCGAAGCTGCTGTTTCCGGCCTTGCGGCTGGGGTTTGCGGTGGTGCCGCCGACCTTGCGCGAGGCGTTCCGGGCCGCCAAATGGCTGGCCGATCGCGGCGCGCCCAGCGTGCTCCAGGATGCGCTGGCGGATCTGATGTCCAGCGGCCGCTTCGAACGTCTGGTCCGACGCACCGGGCAGGCATTGGCCCTGCGTCGCCAGGCCCTGCTCGATGGCTTGCAGCAGCATGCCGGGGATCGGCTCCAGGTCGAGGGCAGCGCGGCCGGCATGCATCTGACCTGCTGGCTGCCGGGCGTCGCCAGCCGGTCGCTACCGGCGCTGATCGCGGCGGCTGAACAGCAGGACTTGGGTCTGTATCCGATCACGCCCTACTTCAGCGCGCCACCGCCACTGGCCGGCCTGCTGATCGGCTACTCCGGACTTTCGTGCCGCGATCTGGCCGAAGCGTCCCGGCGACTCGGGCAGTTGCTGCAAAGACGGCGGCCTTCACGTGGGTAGTGAGGCTGTTTCGGGCACAATAGCGGTCCTTCGCGTCGACTCGTGCAGCGCCTACGATGGGTCACTTCAGCAACAGCAGCGAACCGGTACGCTTCGAGCGCGACTGTGCGGCCGTGATGGTTCCGCAAGGTGAGGCGGTGAATCTGCCGGCCGGTCAGGTGGGCTACATCACGCAGGCGCTCGGCGGCAGCTTTACCGTCTACGTCGATGGCAATCTGTTCCGCATCGCCAACCAGGATGCGGATGCGATCGGCAAGGAACCACTGGAGCTGCCGCAGCTTTCGTACGAGGCCAGCGACGACGAGGTCGAGCAATTGGTGTGGTCACAACTGCGCACCTGCTTCGATCCCGAGATTCCGATCAACATCGTCGACCTCGGGCTGGTCTACGAGTGTACGGTCGCGCGCCGCGAGGACGGCGCCCGCGTAGCTACCGTGCGCATGACGTTGACTGCGCCCGGCTGCGGCATGGGCGACATCCTGGTCGAGGACGTGCGCAGCAAGCTGTTGCTGGTGCCGACGCTCGAGGAGTGCGACATCGAGATGGTGTTCGAGCCGCTGTGGAACACGTCCATGATGTCGGAAGCCGCGCGTCTCGAAACCGGCATGTTCTGAGCCGCCTGCGGCAGCCTCACCAGATCGGGCGACTGAAGTCGAACTCGGGCTCGGCGGTGGCGCGGCCGAGTCCATCGCCGCAACCGTAGTCGATAGCCAGCCGCAGCAGCACATGCGCGCGGTCGATGCTTTCGACCGCGGGTGCGATCACCACCGATCCGAGCGCGTGCGCCTTGCGCACCAGCGCCAGCAGGGTGCCGCCGATCGCCTTGTCGCTGGTCGTATGCAGGACCAATTCCGGATCGAGGCGCAGGTAATCCAGCGGCAGGGTCTTGAGCACGTGTACCGCAGCCCAGTCGCGCCCGAAATCCGACAGACCCAGCCGCACGCCCGCCGCGCGCAGTCGCTGCAGCGGTTTAAGAAGCTCCGCGCGCCGATCGAGCAGTTCCGCGCTGGCCAGTTCGAGGGTAAGCCCGCTGCCCGAGAGGTGTCGTGATTCGAGCTCGTCGAGCAGCCAGTCGACCAGATCATCGTCGAGCAGAGAGGCCGCGCGCATCGGCATGAAAAGCCGCACCTGGCGACCCAGCTTCAGGCGCGACTGCCGCGCGTCCATTGCGGTGGCAAGCCGTCGACGCTCGATTGCCGGCAGGGCGCCGAGTTCGGCAGCCACCGGCGCATAGACCGGATAGCGCGCGCGCGCGCTCGGGTCCTGGGTACCGACCAGCAAATACTCGAGGTCGAACTGTCCAACCAGCTTTCCGCCCAGCGGCACGATCGGACGAAACTCGCAGCGCACGTGGTCGTCGTGCCAGGGACGCGTGAGTACCGCACGCACCGCGAGCTGCGGGTCGGGCCGCACCAGCGCGTACTCGCCGGGTTCGTACCACAGCACGCGATTGCCGCCGACACGCGCAGCGGCAAGGCTCGCCGCTTCTGCGCGTGCAACCCGCGCATCGGCGCCGCCGTCGGCATCGTCGAGCTGGGTGATGCCGATGCTGGCCGTGATCGCTGTAGCGCTATCGCCACCACCGGCGCGACGTTCGGCGAGCTTCTGGCGCAGGCGCTCGGCCAGCTCGGTGACCGCATCGCGATGATCGCGGGCGGCAATCACCAGATAGGCGAAATCGCGCAATGGGGCGGCGACATCGCCGCTGGCCAGGGCCTCGCGGAATGCCTGCGCGACCTCGGCTTCGAGCTGCGGCAGGCCGGATAGACCTACCGACTCGCCGATCCGCTCGGCACGATCGAAGGCGACCAGCAGCAGGACCGAGCCTGCCGGCTGGTTCGATTGGCCCAGACGTTCGATCACCGCGTGTCGCGCGTACATTCCGCTGCGGACATCGCGGCCGCCGCCTGCCGGAGTAGTGCCGTGCAGCCACTGCGCACGCTGTACTCGCGAGCGGATCACTGAAGTGAGGTGGCGCGGCTTCAACGGTGCCAGCAACACCTCGTCGGCACCGGCGGCAATCGCATCGAAGCGCCGCGCATCATCGGCATGCTCGCCGTACAGCACCACCGGCATGCCGGTGAATTCGGGTTGCTGGCGGATCAGCTGGGCGACTTCATGTCCGCGAGCATCGGGCAGTTCGTCGTCGATCAGCACGATGTCGGGCCGGAACTCGACCAGCGCTGCGAGCGCGCCCGGCGCGTCGAAGGCCAGCCGCGCGGTCATGCCCTGTTCGACCAGCCAGCGTCCGCACAGTGCGCCGTGTTCGCGATCGGCGTCGACGATCAGAACGCGGTATGGCGTAGTTTCATGGCGACCGAGCAACTCCTCGACCCGCGCCACGATGCGATAGGAATCGAGCGGAGCGCCGAAATAGGCCGCAGCCCCTGCACGCATCGCCAACAGCCGGTGGGTCAGATCGGCGGCCGTCGAGAGCACGATCAGGGCAGGACCCAGCAGGGTCGCAGGCGCTGCATCGCCGAGTGCTGCGATCAGCTGCGGCAGGTTGCGCAGGCGCGGTGCGTCGATCATCAACACGCCGGGACGTGCCTGCCGCAGCCACCCCAGGAGACCCTCGATCTCGGCGAAATGGCGCACGCTGTAGCCGTGTTCGGCCAGCGAGCCGCTCAAGCCAGGGCACAGCGCGTCGCTGACGCCGAACACGCAAACCGTGCCGCGCGCCTCTTGCGCGCGCGGCGGCGGGGTCGGCAGTTGCACCACATTGGCCGCAGCGGTGGTGCCGCCGAACAGCGCGCCTGCCAGCGCATCCAGACGCCCCAGCTGCTGGCGACTGGGAACCAGCGCGCCGTCGGCGAATACCGCAAGGTATGCCGCGAGGTCGCCCGCGCGCATCGCTCGCGCGTCGTCGTTCGACTCCAGCAGCAGCACCAGATCCTCGCCGAAGTCCTGCGCGTCGGAGATGTTCCATGTCGCAACCAGGCGGCTCCAACATGCAGCAAGCTTCTGCAGCACCGCCTCGCCGGTTGCCAGCATCATCGGATCGACCGGTTCCGGTGCGTTCATCGATTCCTGCTGATCGCCCGGCCCCTGCTACGCAGTGTGCGGATTCTGGCATGGACCGGGGCCGCGGCAACGTGCGTCACCTCACATAAACCGTGCGGCTGGCAGGGATCCCCGGCAGAGGCTTACCTTGTCGCGGAACGGCGCATGCCGCAAACTCACGCCATCATGAATCTCCGAGTCTGGACCGCGGCATGAATCAGGCGCTCGAACGCATCCTGTTGCATCACCTGGAAGGCTCGCGCGCCGGCCAGGTCGACAGCTTCACCCAGCCGGTAGTGGTGATCGGGCGCGCGCCCGACTGCCACCTCGTGCTGGATACCGACAAGGGCGTCTCGGGCCACCATTGCGAGATCCGCCAGGCAGGCGGCCAGTTCGAACTGGTCGACAGCAACAGCACCAACGGCACCTTTGTTGGCGATGAGCGCATCGCCACCCAGTTGCTGAACTCGGGCGACAGCATCCGTTTCGGCTGGATGGGTCCAGTCGCGCGGGTCGAGTTCGACGCGGCAGTCCGATCGGTCCACCCCGATCATCCGATGGACGATTCGCAATCGACGGTGATGGTTTCGGCGCGCCATATCGCAGCCGCCGCCGGCGCGCAGAGCGCCGCAGCCGAATCGGCGCGGCCATTGAAGGAACCGCAGATCACCATGCCGCCGCCCTCGCGCGTGCCGGCTCCATCTGCGCCACCGCCGGCGCTTGCAGCCCCACCGCCAGTTGCAGCACCCAAGCCGGCCGCGGTGTCGCCTGCGGCGGCAGCCGCGCGCGCGCCAGCGCCGCCGCCGCGACCTGCGCGGCCGGCTGCTGCAGCGAGCGGCGGTTGGTCGACAGCGCGCTGGGTAGTTGCGATTGCCATTGTGGTCGTGGTTGCCGCCGGTGCCGCGTTCGGCCTGTGGCTGATGATCGGCTGAGTGAAGGGTTCTGCTGGCAGGCCAGTGCAGGCTGATCGTGCTTGAGTGCGCGAACGGTTTGCGCTCGACCGTCGCGCTGCGGGATGTCACTTCGCGCAACTTCCTGCGTAAGTGGTCCGGACAATGATTCTGCAGTGCAGCATCAGCGGTTGCATCTGCAACGTTTTTCGCCCCCTGCAAGGCGTTGGCTGCCAGCATGTCGGTCGTCAGGTTCGGATTGCGGCCCGTTGATGGGCGGCGGCAGTAACTGGTCGGGATCGCCGCGTCGCTCGGGCGCGCGGGAGCGGCCCGATTCCCCAGGTTCAATTCACTGCGCTCGCTTCGACCTCTGCGTTCGCGTGCGTTTCGATCGTTGATTGCAAGTTCTGACACGGACCCGCGCGGCGAGGTTGGGGAGACCGAACTGCTGCGATCCTGAAAGGGGGGGAGCCCCGGCACCAGCCGGGGCTCTTTTTTGCACTGCAGTCTGCGGCGCCCCTCGCTTGCCGCAGCCCTTCCGGTAGCATTCCGGACTTCCATTCGGGCGGGGCTCGATCATGCTGATTCGCCGTACCGCAGCGACAACCGCGCTGCTGCTTGCTCTGGTGAGCTCGGCAATCGCCCGCGACGCGGCGACCACGCAGGGGCACTTCGAGGCGCGTCGCTACACCGAAGCGCTTGCTGCCGCTTCAGATTGGGCCGAGTCCACAGCGGACGACGATGACGCCTGGTACATGCAGGGCGTAAGCCTGATAGCGCTCGATCGCGCCGGCGAGGCCATCGAGCCGTTGCAGCGCGCAACGCGGATCGATTCCGCGGATGCCTACAACTGGGGCGAACTCGGCAGAGCGTATTCCCTGCACGATGAGCCGGCGCTGGCCCGGAATGCGTGGAAGCGCGCGTTCGAGCTCGACGCCGAGGTTTTCGGCACCCTGGTAGGCAACTGGTATACCTCCGATTTCGACGCGGTGGCACTTGATGCCGCACGATTCTGGACCAGCGTTGCAGCGCAATCCGATGAAGCCTGGTTCCTGGTTGGCGCCAGCCTGCTGTACCTGGATCGGCCGCAGGAAGCGATTGCCCCGCTTGAGAAAGCGCTCACCCTGCGCTCTACCGGCGGCGACAGCAAATCGCTGTCCGCGGTGGTCAAACTGCGCGCCTTCACCCACGCGCAGATCGGTTTCGCGCAGGAAGCCAGCGGCGACCATGCTGCCGCCGTGAAGTCCTGGCGTGCATGCATGGCGCTGGTTCGCAGCGAATGTACCGATGCCATCGAGGAGCACTACCTGCGCGAGCGCTTGCAGCCGGTGCTGGCAGCCGGGCGCACCCTGCGCGAGGGCAGCCCGACCTTCGATGAAGGCTGGTACTACGAAGGTGCTGCCCTGTTCCATCTGGATCGAGAGCGCGAATCGATTGCGCCCTTGCGGCGTGCGGCAGAACTCGATGACGAGGATTACGTCAACCACTACATGCTCGGCTATGCGCTGCTGTTCACCGATCAGCCGAAGCCGGCATTGGTCGCGCTGGAGCGCGCACTGCAACTGGAGTCCACCGATCCCGACATCCATGCGCGCATGGCCGAGGCATACGAAAAGCTGGGTCGCACGGATGCGGCGGCCGAAGCGCGCGCACGCGCCGAGTCGCTGGCCGAGTCCGACTGATCGATCGCTCGCAAAATCCTCGCTGACGGCAATCAGCGGGCTTCGAAGCGATTCGCAGCGACGTTCTTGCGCACGTGCTGCGGATCCCAGATGCGCCCATTCATGGCGATGTAGACGCCATCGGGCAGCACCTGCACGGCACCTACCGCCGCGCCGATGTTGAACACCGCATCGGAGCCGGTGAACCGCGCTGGATTGAGCGCGCCGGTCAGCACGATCACCTTGCCAACGATCGCCTGCAGCACCTTGGCGGTTTCGACCATGCTGTCGGTGCCATGGGTGACCAGCACATGCCGCCCTGGCTGCGCCTGGATGGCTCGGCGCAGCAAGTCGCGATCCTCGTCGGTGATGTGCAGGCTGTCCTTGCGCATGATCGGAATCAGGTCGAACGCGAACCCGACCCCGATAGCGTCAAGGATCTCGCCGATCTGCGGCGCACCGATCTGGAAACTCGACTTGTCGTCGAAGTAGATCTTGTCGATCGTGCCGCCGGTGGTGACGATGGTGAGATGGTTCATGGGGGTGGGGGTTCTGCTCGACAATGGCGGTGAAGCGGCAAATGGCGAATGGCGAATGGCGAATGGGCGATGTGTGGCGGGGCGATGTGTCGCCGGTCGTCGGCGTAGCTCACCCAGTCTAGATCAGCCGGAGTCATCGCTCTTTCCCATTCGCCATTCGCCAATCCAACCCTCCCCAGTCCCAGACCCACCCCGACCATCCCTACGCATAGATATCACTCGCCAGCATCCGCGCCTCCACTGACGCTGGATCGACCAGCCGGTTGATTCCGAGGCGGGCGAAGCGCCTTGCTGCGGCCATCGGTCGGGGATCGTTTTCGACGCGCATGGTCCAGTCGGCATGGCGGGCCAGCAGGGCGAGCGCCAGGGTGCGGCCGAGGGTCATTGCCAGGCCGCGCGCGCCAGCAGCCAGCGCATCGCGCGATTTCGAATGTTGCACCAGCCATTCGGCGGTGCGGGTGGTGTTTTCGCGGACCAGCCTGACCACCGGATCGAGTTCGCTGGCGGTTACCTGTGCGGTGAGACCGCGCAGGGCGACCAGCCATGGCTGCAGTCCGCCGATCTGCCCGAGCACCCGCACCACGTCCAGTGCCAGCACGTTGGTGGTGCCTTCCCAGATCGGCAGCACCTGCGCGTCGCGCAGCAGGGTAGGGATGCCGGTGTCCTCGATATAGCCCGCGCCGCCGAACGCTTCGCAGATCTCGGATAGCCCGGCCACCGCCTGCTTGGCGGTCATCAGCTTCGCGACCGGGGTCATCAGGCGCAGCAGGTGCGCGTGCGTATCGTCGATCTGCCCGTGTTCGGCGCGTCCGAGCAGTTCGGCGACGAAGAACGTCAGATGGAAACCGGCTTCCAGCTCGGCCTGCAGATCTGCCAGCGTCTCCTGGTGCAGCGGATGGTCGAGCAGCGGCATGCCGAACACCACGCGGCGCGTCGCATAGGAGCGCGCCAGCGCCATTCCGCGTCTGAACAGCGCGATGGCGGCGACCGAGTTCCACAGCCGGGTGACATTGAGCATCGGCGCGATGAGGCGCACCCCGTGGCGCGCCTCGCCGACCAGGTGGGCGGGTGTGCCGTCGAGCGTGATCTCGGCGGTCGGCAGCTTGCGGGTGCCGAGTTTGGTTTTGAGTCGATCCACGGTGAGATTGCGGAAACTGCCGTCGCTACGCCGCGGTTCGACATAAAACAGCGCCAGATTGTCCGCGCCGGGCCCGCTGCCTTCCGGGCGCGCCAGGGTAAGTGCAACATCGCAGGCCACTGCGGAGGTAAACCACTTGCGCCCGTACAGTCGCCAGCGCCCGCTGTCATCGGCGCGCGCTATCGTCTCGGTGCCGCTGATATCCGAGCCGCCGGTGGTTTCGGTCATCCACTGGCCCGAAGTCCAGAACTGCTCGGGATTGCGGCTGGTCAAGTGCGGCACCGCGCGCTCGATCAGGACCTGGTTGCCGGAGTCGAGCAGGCAGCGCGCCGCGCCGTCGGTCATCGCCAGCGGGCAGGAATAGATCTCGCTGGAGGCGGTGAACAGGTAGGCGCGGGCGAACTGATGCACACGCGCATGCGCGCCATGCGCCCTGTCGTAGCCGCTCGCGACCAGGCCGTGCCGGGCGGCAAGACCCGGTGCGCGGCGCCAGAACGCGCCCACGTCCACGCGGTCGATGCGGTTGCCCCAGGCGTCGAACGGCACCAGGGTCGGCTGCTCTGCATGTGCTGCAACCTGCTCCGGATACCAGTCGGCGACCAGTTCGCCGAACTCGGTCAAGTCGGGTTCCAGCGCCCGCAGCATCGGATGCGGCAATACGCGACGCAGCAGCGAGCGCAGCAGGCGGTCTTCCAGGTATTGGTTGTCGAGCACCGGTCCGTGCTGGGTAAAGCCCATGGAATCGCTCCCGGAGGTTGAACCCTTGTGCCACGAACCGTGCGCGGCGGCAACGCGGGATTCTTACGCCAGCGCCGCTGCCGCTGCGCGACGCTCGCGCTTTTCGGCGATCGCGGCCGCGGCCAGCAGCACGATCTGGCTACTGGCCAACAGGACTTCGAGCAGCGCGGGGATCCGCTCGGCCGGTGCGGCCCATGCCTCCATGACGCCATGGCAGAAATAGCCGAGCGCGAAAATGCCGCCGATCAGCAGTCCGTCGCGCAGGTTGAATGCACACGCCAACAGGGCCAGTGCCGCCGGTGCGGTGGCCAGTCCCAGCACCAGGACCAGCGGCAGTGCGATCGGTGGGGCCCACCACAGATGCCAGGCGATGTGCAGCAGCAGCAGGCCGACGAGGCAGGCAAACGACAGCAAGCGCAATTGCGAACTCATGATGCGAGCCGCGCGGCGAGCATGGCGACCCGTCGACCCAGGGCCCGCGCGAGCGCGCGCTCCTCGTCGGATACCGGAAACTCGCCGCGTGACCCCGCAACGTGGCTTGCTCCGTATGGCGTGCCACCGGTGCGGGTGCTCGACAGCTCAGGTTCGCTGTACGGGATTCCCACCAGCACCATGCCGTGGTGGAACAGCGGCAGCATCATCGACAGCAGGGTCGATTCCTGGCCGCCATGCAGGGATCCGGTCGAGGTGAACACTCCGGCGGGTTTGCCGGCCAACGCGCCCGACAGCCATTCCGCCACGCTGCCGTCGAGGAAGTACTTCAGCGCCGCTGCCATGTTGCCGAAGCGGGTCGGACTGCCGAGCACCAGGCCGGCGCACTGCTCGAAATCGCGGTAGCTGGCGTACGGCGGGCCTTCGGTCGGCACCGCCGGCAGCAGGGCGGGCTCGGTGACCGGCTGGACTGGCGGGACCGTGCGCAAGCGCGCGCTCATGCCCGACACCTCATCGACACCGCGCGCAACCTGGCGGGCCAGCTCGGCCGTAGCCCCATGGTGGGAGTAATAAAGAACCAGCACATCGCTCATCGGGTCGTATCGCCTGGGTGGTGCCGATCCGCGCCAACTGGCAAGCCAGAGCACGGCGGTTCGCGGGTTGGGTTAGATTGTGCGGGTGAACCGCCTTCTGTCGCCATTCTCGCGGACCGTGCGTGAACGCAGTCTCGCGTTCGCGCGCTTCGTCTGGCATCGGTTCCTCGATGAGCAGTGTTTCGCCGCAGCGGGCGCGCTTTCTTTCACCACCGTGTTCGCCCTCGTGCCGTTGACTACTGCGGTGTTCGGCATCCTGGCCGCATTTCCGGTGTTCCAGCAATGGTCGATGGCGCTGACAGACTTCGTGTTCGCCAATTTCGTGCCGGCTGCGGCCAAGACCATGCAGTCGTATCTGCTGGATTTCGCCGGCAACGCTTCACGGTTGACCTCGGCTGGGGTGCTTGCGCTGGTGGTCAGCGCGCTGCTGATGATGTCCAGCGTGGAGGAGTCGTTCAACCGCATTTTCCGCGCACCTCCGCGCCGCCGCCGCCTCGCCCGCTTCGTGGTGTACTGGACCGTGCTGTCGCTGGGGCCGATCCTGCTTGCCGCGAGCCTCGGCCTTAGCTCCTACCTGTTTGCGTTGCCCGGGCTGGGCGACGCCACCGGCGAGCTGCATCTGGCTGAGCGTTTGCTTTTCGTGCTGCCCAGCATTGTGACCTGGGGCGCACTGACCCTGGCCTATCTGGTGATTCCCAACGGCGGCGTGCGATTTCGCCACGCCTTGTTCGGGGGTGCCTTTGCCAGCGTGCTGTTCGAGATGACCAAACAGGTGTTCAGCCAATACCTCGCGCAGGCCAGCTATGAGCAGATCTACGGCGTGCTGGCGGCGGTTCCGATCTTCCTGATCTGGATCTATCTGTCGTGGGTGGTTGTGCTGGTCGGCGCTTCGATCGTGGCGAGCATGTCGGCATTTCGCTATGTGCCGCACGATCAGCAAATCAGCCGTGGACTGGAGTTCGCAACCTTGTTGCGGGTGCTCGATCTGATTGCGCGTTGCACCCGTGCGGGCGAGCCGCCGACTCGCAATGCGCTGGCTGCACACGAGCCATACCTGAGCGACACCCTGCTCGATCGCATGCTGGGTGAGCTACGCGATGCGCGCTGCGCCCACCGCACCGAACTGGGCACTTGGGTGCTGCTGCGCGATCCGGCAAGCGTGCCGCTGGTCGAGCTGTTCGACGCTGGCCAATACCGCTGGCCGACCGCGCTCGAGCTGGCCCGCTATCGCGCGCTTTCAAAACAGCGCGGGCAGCCGCTGCTGGCGCTGCTCGAGCAGGCCGCCAGTGCGCAAGACGGCATCCTCAAGCGCCCGGTCGCCAGCGTGCTGGCACCCGATTGAACCTGTCCGGCCATCGCGCGGTCGCAACCTGGGCCGGCGCATCATCGTGCGTCACCATCCGGAATCCCCCCCCGATGCGCAATCTCCTGTTTCCGCTACTGCTGCTGGCAGCAGGCCCTGCGATCGGTGCCGAGCCGATCGCGCCCAAGGCGCAACAAACGAAGTTCCCCACCCTGATCGTTGAGACCATTGCCGATGGCCGCTTCGATCTGGCCGAGCAGCGCGGCAAATGGGTGGTGGTCAACTTCTGGGCCACCTGGTGCGCGCCGTGCATCAAGGAGATTCCCGATCTGTCCCGCTTCGACCGCGAGCGCGACGACGTGCGCGTGATCGGGCTTGCCTTCGAACAGATCGAGCGCAGCGATCTGCTGGCCTTCCTCAAGCGGCATCCGGCCTCGTACCCGATTGCCGTGGTGGACGTCTACGACCCGCCGAAGGACTTCGACGTGCCACGCGGCCTGCCGACGACCTATCTGATCGCGCCGGATGGTCGTCTCGCGCAGCGTTTCATCGGCCCGGTCACTTCGGTTCAGCTGGCCAAGGCGATTGCCGCCACCGGGACTGGCACATGACGCAAACGGCTGCACGCTTCATCGTTGCCGGTCGCGTGCAGGGCGTGGCGTTTCGCGCCTTTACCCGCCAGCGTGCCGCTGCGCTGGGTCTGTGCGGCCATGCACGCAATCTGCGCGACGGACGGGTCGAGGTGCTGGCTGCAGGCGAGCTGGCCGCCATCGAAGCGCTTGCCGATTGGCTGTGGATCGGCTCGCCGCATGCGCGGGTCGAATCGGTGCAGCGCGAGCCGGCGCCAGCGCCCGAGTGGGCCGGATTCGAGATCGGCTGAAGATCATGCGCCGGGCATGGATGCTCCTGCTGCTGATTGCCGTGCTGATTGTGGCGGGAGTCGCGCACGCGCGCGTGTTCCGCGCGATTCCCTACACCGCCAGCGGCGATCCGGCCGATCCGCGTCGGATCGATCTGCATACGCCGGACGCACCGGGGCCACACCCGATGATCGCCATCGCCGGTTTCGCAGGGGTCGAGGTGTTGGCGCGCAGCCTGGCCCAGCGAGGCCATGTGGTCGCGATCGTGGTGTTGGGCAAAGATACGGTTGCCGACGATCTGGATGCTGCGCTGGTATGGATGTGGCGTCGCGGCACAACCTACACCGGCGACCCGAATCGCCTGCATCTGCTGGTTGCCGGCGATGCAGCCACCGCCGCGCTGGCGCGCGCAATCGACCCGCGGACGCTGCGCGATGCCGGCGTTTCGGCAACCGCCGTCCGTGGCATCGCGGTAGCGGGGTTCGACCACACGCTCGAGTTCGCGGTGTCGAACACGGGCCTGGTATTGCCACCGCTGCTGCTGATCTCCGAGCGCGAGCCACGCCGTCGTTGGGCTGCGCTGGCCTCCGTAGCAGTCGCGGAGCGCTGGCGCGCGGCCGGCGGTGCGGCCGAGGTCGTGAGCATGCCTGCCGATCCAGCACTGCCGGATTCGATGGGCGAGTTGCTGCTCGCATGGTTGCCGACCATTGCGCTCAATCGCGTGTCGCGTTTCGAATCGCTGCGTTTTGCTGCCGACACCGCACCGCCGGCAGACGCGGGAAGGCTCGCAGCACTGCTTGCAGACCACGACGCACTGCTGGCCGCCACCGTCGGCAGCACGGTGAGCGTGTGGCGGCGCGACGCAGCGGACGGGCCGTGGCGCATGGATCTGAACGCCGGTGCCGGTCGAGCGCTGTGGATGGGCAAGGTGACCTGGCCGGTGGGCGGCGAACAGCTTGCCCTGCTGGCTGCCATCGACGGTCGTTTGAAACTCTGGCGGCGTCCGCCTGGCGCACCGGTCTGGCATGCCGAGGCAGACCTGCGAGCGGTCGACGACACTCTGCGCGCAGCATGGGTCATCGCCTTGCCGCCGACCTTGACTGCCGCCGGCGTGGTGCTGATCGGTCTCGATGCCGGTGCGCAGTCGGCCATCCTGCGCGTGGCCGACGGCGGCGTTCGCGTTGCAGTCGACGGCATGCCCGATGGGATGCAACTCACCGGAATGGCGACGCTGCATGGCAGCGCCTATGCCGCCGTGTTCGACGCCGCTGGCGGACGCGTCCTGCGCCGTAGCCAGGAACCCACCGGCGTATGGACCACGGTAGCTGTGTGGAATGCCGCGCGCGGGGCGCTTGCCGGTCTGCATGCGCTTGCCCCCGAGGCAGCGGCCCTGATCGGCATGCTCGGCAACGGCGAGTTGGTGCGCATCGATCCCGCGCGCGGCGAGGTTACGGTCGAAGCCGATCTGGTCGGCGCATTGGGCGCCAACTGGGGCGGGCTGGGCAGTGCCGGAGTGGCGCTGTCCGATGCCGGCTTCGCGGCCTTGACCCATCCGCACACGGGCGATCGCGTGCATGCAGCGGGCCTGCGCGTTACCCATCCGCGCACGCAGCGCCGCGGCGGCTGGTACATCGTGCGGCAGGCCGGCGGTCGCTACGCATACGGACGCGCGGCCGATCCGGCGGCCGGCGATGGCGTGGATGCGTCGCTAGGTAGCCTGGTTGCTTCGCCGTTCGTGCGCGACGCGGGGGGCTCCATGTACGCGCTGACAGCATCCACGCAAACGCCGCTGCTGCGTGGACTGCTCAGCGCGCCGCGACTGGCGCAGGGATTCTGGGCCGATCGCACGCGCAGCGACCGTGGCCTGGTTCTGCAGCGCAGCGACGACGGGTGGTTGGCATTGGTCTATCTGCGCGATAGCGCTGGGCAGCCGCGCTGGTATTCGTCCATTGGCAGCATCGAGGATCAGCGCTGGCGGTCGGCGCAGGGGCTGCTGCGCTACAGCCGCGATGTGCAGGGCAGCGGCCAGCGTGCCGAATCGGCCGGTACGCTCGATCTGCGCTTTGGTCTGGATGCCATCGACCCGGCCTGCGCTGGCGCCACACGAAGCGGTGCGCTGGCATTGGCCGAGTTGCGCATCGAGATCGACGGCATCACGTTCAGCGACTGCATCGAGCCGCTGCGTGCGCTTGGTTCGGCCCGCGCAGCGATCGACGGTTCGGGCGTATGGACGACGCCGGATGGCAGCTGGGGCATCGCGGTGGAGTCCAGCAGCGGCATCGACGCCGACTCCGAGCGCGCGCTGCTGTTTCACTTCGGTGCCGATGGCCAGCCGCGCTGGGCGCACGGTATGGGCGAACTTCGCGACGGGCGCGCCGCGCTGGCGATCAGCGAACCCGGATCGGGCAGCGTCCCCGCAGGCTCGCTGAGCTATCGGTTCACTGGGCCGTGCAGCCGCGTCGAGGGCAGCGCCAGCGTCGATGTTGCGCTGGAGGTCGCTGGGGTGTCCCTGCGCCGCACGGATACAGCGCTGGTGCGCGCCGCCGGAGCGGCCTGCTACTAGCCCGCATTGTTCATCAACGGGCGCGACTGCGGCAAACTCAGTAACGCTCGGGCACGCGCTCGATCTTGGCCTTCACCCGATGGGTCGCGGGGCGCCCGGCAAGCGGCTTGAGCACGATCTTGTCCAGCGGCACGTGGTGATCGGGCAGCGTGTCCAGCAGGTGGCGAATCATGTTCAAGCGCGCGCGCTTCTGGTCGTTGGCATTGACCAGGTGCCAAGGCGCTTGGGCACTGTGGGTGCGGCGGAACATCTCCTCGGCGGCCTTGGTGTAATCGCCGTAGCGCTCGCGCGCCTCGAGGTCGATCGGCGAGATCTTGTAGCGTTTGATCGGATCCTCGATTCGCTGGGCGAAGCGTTCCTCCTGGAACCGCTGGTCGACTGCGAACCAGTACTTGAACAACAGCACGCCGTCTTCGACCAGCATTCGCTCGAAGATCGGGCAGTCGGCGAGGAACTGCCGGTACTGCGCATCGCTGCAGAAACCCATCACCTTCTCCACCCCGGCGCGGTTGTACCAGCTGCGGTCGAACAGCACGACCTCGCCTGCGGCCGGCAGGTGTTCGACGTAGCGTTGGAAGTACCACTGGGTGCGCTCGCGCTCGTCGGGCTTGGGCAGGGCGACCACCTTGCAATAGCGCGGGTTGAGCACGCTGGTGAAGCAGTTTACGGCACCGCCCTTGCCGGCGGTGTCGCGGCCCTCGAACAGGATCAGCAGTCGGCGCCCGTTGCTCTGCAGCCAGCGGTGCATCTCCGACAGCTCCATCTGCAGCGGCTTGAGGAGCTCGCCGTATTCCTTCTTCTTGAGTTCGGGCATCGTGATGCGCCTCGTTGGGTCGTGTAAGGGCTGTGCTCAGCGCTCGTGCAGGCGCGGGCGCAGGGAAACCAGATTGCAGGGGCGGGTGCGCGCATCCAGTTGCGCCGACAGCAGCTTTTCCCACGCGGTGCGGCATGCCGAGGTGGAACCGGGCAGGCAGAACACGAAGGTGCCGTTGGACAGACCTGCGAACGCACGCGACTGCAGGGTGCTGGTGCCGATCTCATCGTACGACAGCGCGCGGAACATCTCGCCGAAGCCGGGCATCGGTTTGTCGAGCAGTGGCTCGATCGCTTCCGGGGTCGAGTCGCGGCCGGTGAATCCGGTGCCGCCGGTGACGATCACGCCGTCGATGCGCTCCTCGGCGATCCAGGTAGCGACCACGGCGCGGACCTTCCAGCGATTGTCGGGAAGCACTGCGCGCGCGGCCAGCACATGGCCTGCAGCGGTGAGCGCATCGGCGAGATACTCACCGGAGCTGTCGGTGTCGAGCGTGCGCGAGTCCGACACCGTGAGTACGGCGATGTGCAGGGCGATGAATTCGGACGCGGTGCTCATCGGCGCATGATAGCCGTCTGGCGCTAAGCTGAAACGATCGTCTGGATGCCCGTGGCTAGCCGATCCATCCTGGTCGGCAGCCGGATGGTCGTGCAGCCTCATCCGGCGTCGGTGAGCAGCTTGAGCTGGTCGGCCTGGTACTCGCGGGTCAGTGGATCGATCACCGGATCCAGATCGCCCGCGATCACCCGTTCGAGCGAGTACAGGGTCAGGTTGATGCGGTGATCGGTCAGCCGACCCTGCGGGAAATTGTAGGTGCGGATGCGCTCGGAGCGATCACCGCTGCCCACCTGCAGTCGGCGCGCGGCACTGGTGGCCGCCTCGAGCTGCTCGCGCTGGATATCGGCCAGCCGCGCGGTCAACAACGCCATCGCGCGGGCGCGATTCTTGTGCTGCGAGCGCTCGTCCTGGCACTCGACCACGATCCCGCTGGGCAGGTGGGTGATGCGGATCGCCGATTCGGTCTTGTTGACATGCTGCCCGCCGGCGCCGGATGCCCGATAGGTGTCGACCTTCAGATCGGCCGGATTGATCGTCGGCGCCTCGGATTCTTCCGGTTCGGCAAGGATCGCCACCGTGCACGCCGAGGTGTGGATGCGGCCCTGGCTTTCGGTGGCCGGTACCCGCTGCACGCGGTGGGTGCCGGACTCGAACTTCATCCGCGAAAACGCGCCCTGGCCTTCGATGCGCGCGATCACGCGCTTGAAGCCGCCGTGTTCGCCTTCGCTGGAGTCGACGATATCGACCTGCCAGCGACGCTGTTCCGCATAGCGGCTGTACATGCGATACAGATCGCCGGCGAACAGCGCAGCCTCATCGCCACCAGTGCCTGCGCGCACCTCGAGGAAGATATTGGCATCGTCGCGCGGATCGCGCGGTACCAGCATCAGTTCCAGAGCCCGCTCCAGCTCCGCCCGCCGTGCCTCCAGCGTGGCTACCTCGTCGGCCGCCATCGCCTTGAGTTCAGGATCGCCTTCGGCCTGCAGGGCGCGCGCTGCAACCAGGTCCGCGTCGCTGCGGTCGAAACTTGCGAGCGCTTGCGCCAGTGGATCGAGCTGGGCGAACTCGCGCGACAGCGCGCGGAATCGCGTCGGATCGTCCACCACCGAAGGCTCGGACAGCAGCAGCGACACTTCCTGTTGGCGCTCGGCAAGCGCGTCGAGCTTGCGGCGGATCGAAGGCGTCATTCGGAGCGCGGTTCGCGCACGTCTTCGGCATGGGCGAACAAGCGCTCGGCGGCGCGCAACAGGTCGGTATCGCCGCGCAGCGCGGCATGGCGCAGGTTGGCACTGGGCGAATGCAGGATCTTGTTGGTCAAGGTGTTGGCCAGGAACGCCAGCACCTCGTTCGGACTCTTGCCCAACTCGATCATGTGCCGTGCGCGCGCCAGCAGCGCGTCGCGCTCGTGCTCGGCGGCCGCGCGGATAGCGCGTACCGTGCCCTGGCAGTCGATGCCGCGACACCAGTCCATGAAGTGGCCGACCTGCAGGTCGATGATCGCCTCGGCCTCGCGTGCGGCCTCGCGCCGCGAACGCATGTTGTCTTCGATGACGCCGGCAAGGTCGTCGACGGTATACAGGAACACGTCGTCGAGCTCGACGGTGCTGGCCTCGACGTCGCGCGGTACGGCGAGGTCGAGGATCAGCATCGGCTTGCGGCGGCGTTTGCGGATCGCAGCGGCCACATCCGCGCGGGTGATTATCGGGTCACGACTGGCGGTGGAGGCGATCACCACGTCGGCTTCGGCCAGGCGCTGCGGGATCTCCGACAGCGGCATGGCCTGCGCACCGAAGCGCAGGGCGAGGGTTTCGGCGTTCTGCAAGGTGCGATTGGCGACCAGCATGCGGCGCACGCCCGACTCGACCAGATGCCGAGCGGTAAGCTCGATGGTGTCGCCCGCGCCCACCAGCAGCACGGTCGACTCGCTGAGGCTGGCGAATACCTGATGCGCCAGACGCACCGCGGCAAATGCCACCGAGACCGGGTTGGCGCCGATCCGGGTATCGGTGCGAACCCGCTTGGCCACCGCGAAGGTGTTCTGGAACAGGCGCTCCAGCGCCGTTTCCAGAGCGCCTGCTGTTCGCGCGGCCTGATAGGCCGCTTTTACCTGGCCCAGGATCTGCGGCTCGCCCAGCACCAGCGAATCAAGCCCCGTGGCCACCCGGAACAGGTGCCGAACCGCTGCCGAACCGTCGTGCCTGTACAGGAACTCATCGAGGATGGGCGCGGTCAGACCATGGTGGCGGTGCAGCCACTCGGCAATGCTCGCCTCGCAACCCTCACGCACGTTGGCGTAAACCTCGATGCGGTTGCAGGTGGACAGGATTGCCGCCTCCTGCACGCCATCGACGCCGCGCAGCGTACCGAGGGCAGCGCCGAGCGCACCCTGGTCGAACGCCACCCGCTCGCGCAGGGCGACGGGGGCGGTCTGGTGGTTCAATCCAAGGGCGATTAGCGGCATGGCGCAGGGTGGGTCGGTACCGCTAGATTGTCGTGCCGGCATCGCGCCAGAGCAAGGAAAGTCTTTGCGCGGTCCGGGTTGAATGTCTGCAGCGAGGCGATCAGGCAGCGCGCATGGCAGGCGCGTGCAGCCAGGCGCACCGACAACTCGAGTCACATTTCGGAGCAATGAGCGCATGAAGTCACCGCGGATCCAGATCCTGACCTTAATTCTGCTGGCGATCGCTCTGCTTGGCTGCGCAGGCAAAGCCGCGCGCGAGGAACCAACGCCAGCCGAGGCTCCGCAAGCGCTGGTGTCGGAGGACAAGGACGTGATGGCGGCGCTGATGGCCGGCGAGTTCGCCTGGCAGGACGGGCGTGCCGCGTCGGCCGCGCGCCACTATGCGCGCGCTGCAGCATCAAGCGACGATGCGGCGATCGCCGAACATGCCACCCGGGTGGCGATCGTGGCGCGCGAATGGGCGAGCGCCGGCGAATCGCTGGCGCGCTGGAAGACGCTGGCGCCGAAGGCGCCCGCTATCGTGCAGGCCGAGGCCGGCATCGCGTTGGGTAGCGGCGATTCCGCCACCGCGCTCAAGCGCCTGCGCACCCTGCTGGCACGCGATGATGCCGACAGCCGGCGCATGGTAGGTCAGGTGCTGCTCGCCTCCGCCGAGCCGGAGACCGCAGCCGGCACATTGCAGCAACTGGTCGACACTCCGGATGCCGGATACGGCGTCGAGACCCTGCTGATGTTCAGCCAGGTTGCCCAGCAGTTGCGCAAGCCGGAGCTGGCCGGGCGGCTGGCCACGCGCGCGATCGAGCGCGATCCGAAGTCCGCACCTGCCGCGCTGTGGCAAGGCCACGTCGCGCTGCGTGCCGGCGACCGGGCCGCCGCGCGCGCCGCATTCGAACGCGCCGTGGCGTTGGCGCCGGAGGACAAGTCGATCCGCTTGACCTATGCCGCGCTGCTCAACGAAATCGACCAGGCTGGGGAGGCCGCGCGCACGCTCGGCCAGATCGCGCCCGACGACGAGGTGCTGGCTGCCCGTGCCGCCTACGCCGCTCGCGCAGACGATCCAAAGTTGCTGCAGGCGGTTGCCGCCACGATCGAAGCGCTGCCGCCGCCACGGCCGGCCGAGCGCCTCGAACTGCTCGGCCAGCTGGCTGAACTTGGCGAGCGGCAGGTCGAGGCCTTGCGCTGGTATCGCGAGGTGCCGCGCGGTGAGCGCTGGTTCGACGCGCAGCTGCGCATCGGCGTGCTTCTGGATGCCGGCGAGGGCATCGACGCGGCGCTGGCGCATCTGGCCGCGCTGCGCGCCGAGGGCATCGACGAGGACACCCGGCTGGCCGATACGTTCCTGCTGGAAGCCGAACTGCAGGGCCGGCATGACGCACAGGAGCTTGCAGTCGACGCCTACACCCGCGGCCTGAAAGTGCTGCCCGACGAGCGTCGATTGCTGTATGGACGTGCGCTGCTGTTCGAGCAGCTCGACCGGGTAGCCGAATGCGAAGCCGACCTGCGCCGCATCGTGGTGCTGCACCCGGAGGACGCCGACGCACTCAACGCGCTCGGCTACACGTTGGCCGATCGGACCGATCGCTACCAGGAAGCCTTCGAGCTGATCGACAAGGCGCTCAAGCTCAAACCCGACGAGCCAGCGATCATCGACAGCATGGGCTGGGTGCAGTTCCGCCTCGGCCGCTTCCCGGAAGCGATCAAACACCTGCAGCGTGCGTTCGAGCTGCAGCCCGATGCGGAGATTGCCGCGCATCTTGGCGAGGCGCTGTGGGTCAGCGGGCAGCTCGAACAGGCGCGGGCCATCTGGGACAAAGGGGCCGCCATCGATGCGGACAACCAGACCTTGAAGGACACCGTTTCGCGCCTCGCACCATGATTCGCTGCAGCCTGCGCCGGGCGCTGCCGCTGGCGGCATGTATCGCGCTGACGGCGTGCGCCACCACCCGACCGCTGCAGCGGAACGACGATGTGCTGGCCTCGCAAGTCCGCAGTGCGCAACTGGTCGCTTCCCCGCACTGGACCATGCAGGGGCGCATCGCGGTCAGTGACGGGCGCGAAGGCGGCAGTGGGCGGATCGATTGGGTGCAGGACGGCGATAGCTTCGACATCGCCGTGCGCGCGCCGGTGGCCGGTGGCAGCTGGCGCCTCAGTGGCGGTCCCGGTCTGGTGCAGCTCGACGGTGTTCGCGAGCAGCCGCTGCTGGGCGACGATGCAGCGCAGCTTCTGGCGCGCGAACTGGGCTGGCAACTGCCGCTCGATCAGGTCCGCGCCTGGATCCGCGGGCTGCCGCTGGATGCATCGCAAGCGCGCGTCGAGCCGGATGCGGCAGGACTGCCACGGACCATTACCGAGGCGGGATGGCAGGTCGAGTACCGGGCGTGGCTGGACGCCAGCGAGGAGCTGCGGATGCCGCGCCGACTCATCGCCCGCAAGCCCCCCTACGAGGTGCGCATCGCGGTGGATCGCTGGAGCCTGCATGGACCCGATTGAGGGCTGGACCCATTGGCCGGCACCGGCCAAGCTGAACCTGTTCCTGCACGTGGTCGGCCGGCGTGCCGATGGCTATCACGAGCTGCAGACGGTCTTCCGGCTGCTCGATCTGAGCGATCGGATCGGCATCCGCATGCGTGACGACGGCGAGATCGTGCGGGTGGAGGGGATGCCCGAGGTTCCCGCCGAGCAGGATCTGGCAGTACGGGCCGCGCGTGCATTGCAGGCCGCCACCGGTACCCGTCTGGGCGCTGATCTGTGGATCAGCAAGTGCATCCCTGCCGGTGGCGGTCTCGGTGGCGGCAGTTCGGACGCAGCGACCGTCCTGCGCGCGCTGGACCGGATGTGGGGCTGCGACCTGGGCGTTGATCGCCTTGCCGAGCTGGGACTGACCCTGGGCGCCGACGTTCCGCTGTTCGTACGTGGCACCAGCGCCTGGGCTGAAGGCGTCGGCGAGCGCCTGCAGGCCATTGAGCTGCCGCCGCAGGTCTACCTGCTGCTCGACCCCGGCGTGCGGGTCGCTACCGGCCCGGTTTTTCAAGCCCCTGAATTGACACGCGACACCCCGCGCACCACAATCGCAGGCTTCCTGATGGGCGATGCAACGCGGAACGACCTCGAGCCGGTCGTGTGTCGGCGCTACCCGGTGGTGGCAGCCGCTATCGAATGGCTCGGTGGTTTCGCGTCGGCTCGCTTGACGGGCAGTGGTGGTTGCGTGTTTGCGGCGATCCCGGATCGGCCGACAGCCGAGCATCTGGCGCGGCGATGTCCGCCGGCCTGGCGCGCCATCGTGGTGCAGTCCTGCGATCGCTCGCAGTTGCTGGACCGGCTGGAACACGAAACCGCGCTGCGTTGAGTTGGGTTCGGATTGGGACGTCGCCAAGTTGGTTAAGGCACGGGATTTTGATTCCCGCATTCGTAGGTTCGAGTCCTACCGTCCCAGCCACCGAGTTGGATTTCCCCTGGTTTGATCGTTGCGGGAGTAGCGGGCGTGAATACCGAGGGTATCCTGGTGTTTTCCGGCAATGCCAATCGGCCGCTGGCGCAGGCGATCACCCGCGAATTGGGCGTGCCGCTGGGCAAGGCGCAGATCGGTCGCTTCAGCGACGGCGAGGTGCAGGTCGAGATCGAGGAGAACGTGCGGCGGCAGGAAGTGTTCGTGATCCAGCCGACCTGCGCCCCGACAGCAGACAATTTCATGGAATTGCTGGTGTTGATCGACGCGCTCAAGCGCGCATCGGCGGCCAGTGTCACCGCGGTGCTGCCGTATTTCGGATACGCGCGCCAGGATCGGCGACCGCGCTCTGCGCGGGTCGCGATCACGGCCAAGGTGGCCGCGACCATGATCGGCGCGGTCGGCACCGACCGCGTGCTGACCGTCGACCTGCATGCCGACCAGATTCAGGGCTTCTTCGATATTCCGCTCGACAACGTGTATGCGCAGCCGGTGTTGCTGGCCGACATCTGGCGCCATCAGGGCACCCGCAATCTGCTGGTGGTGTCACCCGACGTAGGCGGCGTGGTGCGCGCGCGCGCGATCGCCAAGCGGCTCGACGATGCGGAGTTGGCGATCATCGACAAGCGCCGGCCGCGCCCCAACGAGGCGACGGTGATGAACATCATCGGCGATGTCGCCGATAAGGTATGCGTGCTGGTCGACGACATCGTGGATACCGCGGGCACCCTGTGCGCTGCTGCGGCCGCCCTGAAGAGCGCCGGTGCGCGCAAGGTGGTCGCGTACTGCACGCATGCGGTGCTCTCGGGACCGGCGATTGCCAACCTGACCGGCTCGCAGCTCGACGAGTTGGTGGTTACCGATACCATCCTGCTGTCGGATGCAGCGCGCGCCTGCGGCAAGATCCGCCAGCTCAGCGTCGCCGAGCTGCTGGCGGAAACGATGCGCCGGATCGCTTTCGGAGAATCGGTGAGTTCGCTGTACGTGGATTGAGGCGTGAACCAGCGCGGCTGTTCGGGTGGTTGGTTTGCGAATGGCGAATGGCGAACGGGAAAGCGCGGTGCTGCGCAGTTCCATTCGCCATTCGTCAGGGTTGCGGTGACGCCGCAACGTTGACGGATATCACGCATCGGCCTGGTCGCGGGTCGATGCAAAATGCGCCGCATGGCGCGCACAACCGAGGTGATTCAGATGGCAACCCAACACGAGATTCCCGCCGAATTGCGGACCGACGAAGGCAAAGGTGCGAGCCGCCGCCTGCGTCATTCCGGCAAGATTCCGGCCATTCTGTACGGCTCCACGGAAGGGCCGGTCAGCCTGCAGTTCGACCACAACACCGTGCTGCTGGCCTCGCATAACGAGTGGTTCTACTTCTCGATCCTGGATCTGAAGATCGGCGACACGCCGCAGCGCGTGCTGCTGCGCGATATGCAGCGGCATCCGTTCAAGATGCAGATCCTGCATCTGGACTTCCTGCGCGTGTCCGAGAACGAGCCGGTGCGCGTTCGCGTGCCACTGCACTTTGTCAACCAGCTGACCTCGCCGGCCGGCAAGACCGCGTCATCGGTCATTACCCACGAGCTCAACGAGGTCGTGGTGTCGTGTCTGCCGAAGGACCTGCCGGAGTTCATCGAGGTCGATCTGGGCGAGCTGAAGATCGGCGATATCGTGCATCTTTCGTCGGTCAAGCTGCCGCCTGGCGTGACCATCCCGGCGCTGCGTCTGGGCAAGCTGCACGATCTGGCGATCGCCATCGCCAAGATGGCACGCGCCGAGGAAGAGCCGGCAGCGGCAGCCGATGCCGCAGCGGCTCCGGCCGCCAAGGCTGCACCTGCAAAGGCCGCTGCGAAGGCGGCCGCGCCCGCCAAGGCAGCACCCGCCAAGGCCGCCGACAAGAAGAAGTAAGTCGTCCAGCGAGTCGCGTGCACGGGCTGATGCCGTGCGCGGGTTTGTCCGCACCCGGTCTGCCGGGCGCGGGATCGCTGTACCGCCATGGCCAGCCTGCGCCTCATCGTGGGACTCGGCAATCCGGGTCCCGAATACGAGAAGACCCGGCACAACGCCGGCTTCTGGTTCGTGGATGCGCTGGCGCGGGACTCTGGATGTCGGCTTTTGCGCGATGCGCGGCATGGCGCGGAAACCGGCAAGACCGAGGTCGACGGCACGACCGTGTGGCTGGCCAAGCCGACCGTATTCATGAACCGCAGTGGGCTACCAGTGGTCCAACTGGCCGCGTACTTCAAGATCGCACCGGAGGAAGTGCTGGTAGCGCATGACGATCTGGATCTATCGCCGGGTACCGCGCGTCTGAAATTCGACGGCGGCCACGGCGGCCAGAATGGCCTGCGCGACATCATCGCCCAGTTCGGCCATGGGCGCTTCCATCGCTTAAGGCTCGGTATCGGGCATCCCGGACATCGCGACGAGGTGACGTCGTGGGTGCTGGGGCGCCCTGGCAAGCTCGATGAAACCTCGATCCGGCACGCGGTAGACGACGCGGTGGCGATTGCCCCGCTGGCAGTGGCAGGACGATTCGAGGCCGCGATGCAGCGTCTGCATACGCCCAACGACCCATCGCAGCACGGGAATTGACCCGCGCTGCACCGGGGGCAAGCCGCCCCCAGCTTTCGAGGATCGCAACATGGCCATCAAGTGCGGGATCGTCGGCTTGCCGAATGTCGGCAAATCCACTCTGTTCAACGCGTTGACCAAGGCGGGCATCCCGGCGGCCAACTTCCCGTTCTGCACCATCGACCCCAATGTGGGCGTGGTGCCGGTTCCCGACCTGCGCCTGCAGGCGCTGGCCGCGATCGTCAAGCCGCAAAAGACCATCCCGACCACGATCGAGTTCGTCGACATCGCGGGCCTTGTCGCCGGCGCCTCGCAAGGCGAGGGGCTGGGCAACAAGTTCCTCGCCCACATCCGCGAAGTCGACGCGATCACCCACGTGGTGCGGTGCTTCGAGCATGGCGACATCGTGCACGTGGCCGGCAAGATCGACCCGATCGCCGACATCGAGACCATCGACACCGAACTTGCGCTGGCCGATCTCGATACGGTCGAGAAGTCGCTCACGCGGGCCGAGAAGGCCGCCAAGGCCGGCGACAAGGACGCTGCCGCACGGCGCGACGTGCTCACCAAGGTCCAGGCCCATCTCGATCAGGGCAAGCCGGCCCGCAGCCTGCCGCTGGCGGTCGAGGAGCGCGCCCTGCTGCGCGAGCTTTTCCTGCTGACCCTCAAGCCGGTGCTGTACGTCGCCAACGTGCGCGAGGATGGCTTCACCGGCAATCCCCATCTGGACCGGGTGCGCGAACGCGCGGCCGCCGAGGGCGCCGAGTTGGTGCCGGTATGCGCGGCCATCGAAGAGGAGCTTTCGCAGCTTGAAGACGCAGACAAGGGGGTCTTCCTCGCCGACATGGGCCTCGACGAGCCGGGCTTGAACCGCCTGATCCGCGGCGCCTACCGCCTGCTCGGATTGCAGACCTATTTCACCGCCGGTGAGAAGGAAGTCCGCGCCTGGACCGTCAAGGCCGGAGCGACCGCCCCGCAGGCGGCCGCCGTGATCCACACCGACTTCGAGCGCGGCTTCATCCGTGCCGAGACCATCGCCTACGACGACTATATTCGCCTCAAGGGCGAGGCAGGCGCCAAGGAGGCCGGTCGTCTGCGCCTGGAGGGCAAGGAATACCTGGTGCAGGAGGGCGATGTCCTGCATTTCCGCTTCAACGTCTGATCCGTGACGCAGCGGGGCGTTGACGCGCGGCCTGCTTGCGGCCAGAATGTCGGGCTCCTTTCCGGAGGGATACCCAAGCGGCCAACGGGGGCAGACTGTAAATCTGCTGGCTCACGCCTTCGGTGGTTCGAATCCACCTCCCTCCACCAGGGTCTCGCAGGTCTGTTTCGAGCACCGCGCAGCGCGCGAATCGAGATCGGCAAACAGGGCAAGAGTGGGAAGGAATGCGGCGTGGAAAGCGGTGATCGACGCAGCTGGCAGGTAGTGGTGGCGCGGCCGCAAGCTGCGCCAGAGTTGGCTGCAAGCAGCATCGGCGGTGGAATAGGTGGTGTGTGTTCCGCGTCAAGCGGGAGTAGTTCAATGGTAGAACTTCGGCCTTCCAAGCCGTTAGTGCGGGTTCGATTCCCGTCTCCCGCTCCATTGACGCTTTGGTTTGTACGCTGCTTTGCAAGGCTCACGTAGCTCAGTCGGTAGAGCACTTCCTTGGTAAGGAAGAGGTCGCTGGTTCGATTCCAGTCGTGAGCACCATGTTCAGGTAGCAGCCGCTGGCTGTTCAATACAACTAATTGATCTCACAAGGGTTTCGGGCCATGGCCAAGGGTAAATTCGAGCGCAACAAGCCGCACTTGAACGTGGGCACGATCGGTCACGTCGACCACGGCAAGACGACGCTGACCGCGGCGCTGACGAAGCTGGGCGCGGAGCGTTTTGGCGGCGAGTACAAGGCGTACGACCAGATCGACGCAGCACCCGAAGAGCGGGCGCGCGGCATCACGATCTCGACGGCACACGTGGAGTACGAGTCGGCGAACCGGCACTACGCGCACGTGGACTGCCCGGGCCATGCGGACTACGTGAAGAACATGATCACGGGGGCCGCGCAGATGGACGGCGCGATCCTGGTGGTGTCGGCTGCCGACGGCCCGATGCCGCAGACGCGCGAGCACATTCTGCTGGCCCGCCAGGTGGGCGTGCCCTACATCGTGGTGTACATGAACAAGGCGGACATGGTCGACGATGCGGAGCTGCTGGAGCTCGTCGAGATGGAAGTACGCGAGCTGCTGGTCAAGTACAAGTTTCCGGGCGACGACACGCCGATCGTGACGGGATCGGCGCTCAAGGCGCTGGAAGGCGACCAGAGCGAGATCGGCGTGCCGTCGATCGTGAAGCTGGTGGAGGCACTGGATACGTACATCCCGCAGCCGCAGCGCGACATCGACAAGCCGTTCCTGCTGCCGGTCGAGGACGTGTTCTCGATCTCGGGCCGCGGCACGGTGGTAACCGGTCGCGTGGAGCGCGGGATCGTGAAGGTGGGCGACGAGATCGAGGTGGTGGGCCTGAAGCCGACGATCAAGACGACATGCACGGGCGTTGAGATGTTCAGAAAGCTGCTTGATCAGGGCCAGGCGGGCGACAACGTGGGCGTGCTGCTGCGTGGCACCAAGCGCGAGGAAGTCGAGCGCGGCCAGGTGCTGTGCAAGCCCGGTTCGATCAACCCGCACACCAAGTTCGAGGCTGAGGTGTATGTGCTGTCGAAGGAGGAGGGCGGTCGACACACGCCGTTCTTCAAGGGCTACCGCCCGCAGTTCTACTTCCGCACGACCGACGTGACGGGTGCGTGCGAGCTGCCGGAAGGCGTGGAGATGGTCATGCCTGGCGACAACATCAAGATGGTGGTGACGCTGATCGCCCCGATTGCGATGGAAGACGGGCTGCGTTTTGCGATCCGCGAGGGCGGCCGTACGGTCGGCGCCGGCGTGGTGGCGAAGATCGTCGAGTAAAGCAGGTCGTGGGCGCGCGCCACCCGGTTGGTGGCGCAGCGCTACACGAGCGACAGGGCGATCCGGGCCGGCTCGCCCCGGTTGTTTGTGAGATTCGAAACGCCAGTAGCTCAATTGGCAGAGCAGCGGTCTCCAAAACCGCAGGTTGGGGGTTCGAGTCCCTCCTGGCGTGCCACCACAAGACCGGCCCACTCTGTCGCGCGCGAATCGCGGCGTGACGGATACAGGAACAGATGAACGCAAACGTCGAACAATCTCCCAATACCGCCCTGAACCTCGGCAAGCTGGGCCTGGCACTGCTGGTGCTGGCCGCGGGCGTCGTCGGGTTCTACTGGTTCAGCGAAATCTCGTGGGCGGTCCGTACGGTCGCGCTGGTAGCTGCCGCTGGAATCGCATTGCTGATCGCCTCGACCTCCGCGCAGGGGCGTCAGTTCCGGCATTTCCTGTCGGAGTCCAATTTCGAATTGCGCAAGGTGGTATGGCCTACTCGCCAGGAAACATTGCAGACCACCCTGGTCATCATCGTGGTCGTGATCATCCTCAGCATCCTGCTGTGGTTGGTCGACATGTTCCTCGGCTGGGTGGTGGTCGAAAACCTCCTGAAGTCGGGTCGCTGAGGACAAGCAAATGCCCAAGCGCTGGTACGTGGTACACGCCTATTCCGGTTTCGAGCATCAGGTTCGACGGTCGCTGCTCGAGCGGATCGCGCGCGCCGAGATGCAGGATCGCTTCGGCGACGTGTTGGTCCCGACCGAGGAGGTCATCGAGATGCGCGGCGGCCAGAAGCGCCGCAGCGAGCGCAAATTCTTCCCCGGCTACGTGCTGGTGCAAATCGACACGCATGAAGACGGCAAGACGCTGCGCATCGACGACGAGTGCTGGCATCTGGTCAAGGAGACGTCAAAGGTCATGGGTTTTATCGGCGGCACTGCCGATCGACCGCTGCCGATCCGCGACAGCGAGGCCGACGCGATCCTGCAGCGGGTTCAGGACGGCGTCGACAAGCCACGGCCGAAGGTGCTGTTCGAGCCCGGCGAGCTGGTGCGCGTTACCGACGGCCCGTTCAACGATTTCAACGGCGTCGTCGAAGAAGTCAACTACGACAAGAGCCGTTTGCGGGTCGCGGTGCTGATTTTCGGCCGCTCGACTCCGGTAGAACTGGAATTCGCGCAGGTCGAAAAGGCGTGAACCGGGATTTGTCGATCGCCCGGTGGGCGATCGACCCGGTTCACGGCCCGGCATGGATGCCGGGCGGGACAGACACTGCACGGACGGATGCTTGAAGCAACAGCTGCCGGCGAATGTCTCGCTGGCCTTGAACGGGGAGGCCCGCAGCTCTTGGAGCGTGCAGCCGCTAGCACCCACGGAGAAATGTCATGGCAAAGAAAGTCGTCGGTTACATCAAGCTGCAGGTCAAGGCCGGTCAGGCCAACCCCAGCCCGCCGGTGGGTCCAGCACTCGGCCAGCGCGGACTCAACATCATGGAGTTCTGCAAGGCGTTCAATGCCGCCACCCAGAAGCTCGAGCCCGGGTTGCCGATCCCGTGCATCATCACGGCCTATTCCGACCGCACGTTCACGTTCATCACCAAGACGCCGCCGGCCACCATCCTGCTCAAGAAGGCGGTTGGCATCGAGTCCGGCAGCAAGCGTCCGAACACCGAGAAAGTCGGCAAGGTGACGCGCGCCCAGCTCGAGCAGATCGCGACCGCGAAGATGCCCGACCTGACGGCGGCTGACATGGACGCTGCAGTGCGCACCATTTCCGGTAGCGCGCGCAGCATGGGTCTGGTGGTGGAGGGCTAAGTCATGGCGAAGATCAGCAAGCGTTTCCGTGCAATGAATAGCAAGGTGCTGGCCGGCAAGGCTTACGCCATCGATGAAGCCTTGAGCATCCTCAAGGACAACTCGAAGACCAAGTTCGTCGAGTCGGTCGATGTCGCGATCCGTCTCGGCATCGACGCGAAGAAGTCCGATCAGGTGGTGCGCGGTTCGACCCTGATGCCTGCGGGTACCGGCAAGACCGTGCGCGTGGCCGTGTTCTGCCCGCCTGGCGAAAAGGCCGAGGCAGCAAAGGCCGCTGGTGCCGATGCGGTGGGCATGGACGATCTGGCCGAGAAGATGCAGGGCGGCGACCTGTCCTATGGCCGCGTGATTGCGACCCCCGATGCGATGCGCGTCGTCGGCAAGCTCGGCCAGTTGCTCGGTCCGCGCGGCCTGATGCCGAATCCGAAGGACGGCTCGGTCACGCCCGACGTGGTCACCGCGGTAAAGAATGCCAAGGCCGGCCAGGTCAAGTTCCGTAATGACAAGGGCGGAATCATCCACTGCACGATCGGCAAGGTCAGCTTCGAGACCCCGGCCCTGAAGGAAAACCTGACGGCCCTGCTCAACGACATCGTGCGCGCCAAGCCTGCGACCGCGAAAGGCACCTATCTGCAGAAGATCTCGGTATCGAGCACGATGGGTATGGGTGTCACCGTCGATCCGGCGACCCTGGGTCTGGCCAAGTAAGCGAATGAACGACGGTCGGCGCGGAGCGCCGGCCGGTGACGCATTGAGGGCGATCTGGAACTCCGCACGCGGGGCCCGGGACGCCGTCAAAGACCGCAGGTGGTGGAAAGCAACGGCTTCCGGTGCGCAAGGAGGCAATTCGGCAAGGGAACACGCCGCTGGTCGTCGCAATCCACTTTAAACCACAGGACGTGCGCCTGCGTAGATGGTGGAGCCCTTTCAGAGCGTTCTGGAACGGCCAACACCACCGGTGCATTTCGCACCGGCGGATCGGGCAGGAGGCCCGATCCGATGCTTTTCATCCGTCGCAACGGTCGGGACGACCGTCAGCGGCAGTTAGTTCGGAGACAAGCAATGGCACTCAATCTGGACCAGAAGAAAGAGGTCGTTGCCGAACTGGCGAATGTGGCCGCCTCGGCGCATTCCCTGGTGGTCGCCGAGTACGCGGGTTTGTCCGTGGCGCAGCTCACCGAGCTGCGCAAGAGGGCGCGCCAGTCCAATGTGTTCCTCAAGGTTGCGAAGAACACGCTGGTCGGTCGTGCGGTCGAAGGTACCGAGTTCGAGTGCATCAAGGATGCACTGGTCGGGCCGATGATCTATGCCTTTTCCACCGAAGACCCGGGTGCTGCAGGTCGACTGATCAGGGATTTCTCCAAGGCGAATGAGCGGCTCAAGGCGAAGATCGTGGCAATGGGGGGACAGATGTACCCCGGCACCCACCTCGACGTTCTGGCTTCGCTGCCGACGCGCGACCAGGCGCTTTCGATGCTTCTCGGCGTGATGAAGGCGCCAATCGAGAAGTTCGTCCGCACCCTGATCGAGCCGGCTGCCATGGTCACCCGTGCGGTGGCCGCGGTACGCGACCAGAAGAAGGAAACCGCCTGATTCTGTCCGCACACGTCTGATTTGGCTTCGACAATTCCAACCCAATTCGAGGTAACACAAAATGGCCGTTTCAAAAGAAGAGATTCTCAACGCAATCGCTCAGATGAGCCTGATCGACATCACCGATCTGGTGAAGTTGATGGAAGAGAAGTTCGGCGTTTCCGCTGCCGCTCCGGTGGCAGTGGCAGCCGCGGCTACCGGGGCCGCCGCCCCGGTGGTCGAGGAGAAGACCGAGTTCACCGTCGTGCTCAAGGTGACCGGTGAGAAGAAGGTCGAGGTGATCAAGGCGGTTCGCGCGATCACCGGCCTGGGACTGAAGGAGGCCAAGGATCTGGTCGAGGGCGCACCGCAGACCGTCAAGGAATCGGTGAACAAGGACGATGCCGCCAAGTTCAAGAAAGAGCTGGAAGCTGCCGGCGCGACCGTCGAGGTCAAGTAATCGCCAGCTTGGTGCTCGGATCCACATTCCGGGCAGTGCAAGGCTGGGGGCGAAAGCCCCCGGCCTTTCGCCGCTTCATCCGACCGGCTTGAGGTCGATCGGAGATCGCCGCGGTCGCGCGGCGATCTCCGATATATCTCCCGGTTTCCAATCCCCCGCGACGGCCGGCAGCCGTCACGTCAGCAAGGTGCCACCCGCATGACGACGTACTCGTTCACCGAAAAGAAGCGCATCCGCAAGGAATTCGGCAGTCTGCCCTCGATCGTGGAGGTTCCCTACCTCCTTGCGATCCAGACCGACTCCTACAAGGAATTCCTGCAGGCCGATACGGCTCCCGACAAGCGCGAGGACAGGGGACTGCATGCGTCCCTGAAATCCGTATTCCCGATCTCCAGCTATTCGGGAAATGCCGCGCTGGAGTACGTCAGCTATCGACTCGGTGAACCGCCCTTCGACGAGAAGGAATGCCGTTCGCGCGGCCTGTCTTACGGTGCGCCGCTGCGAGTGCTGGTGCGCCTGGTGATCTACGACCGCGAGTCGAGCAACAAGGCGGTCAAGTTCGTCAAGGAGCAGGAGGTCTACATGGGCGAACTGCCGCTCATGACCGGGACTGGCACCTTCATCATCAACGGCACCGAGCGCGTCATCGTCTCGCAGCTGCACCGTTCTCCGGGCGTGTTCTTCGACCACGATCGTGGCAAGACGCACAGCTCCGGCAAATTGCTCTACTCCGCGCGCATCATTCCCTATCGCGGTTCGTGGCTCGATTTCGAGTTCGACCCGAAGGACTGCATGTTCACCCGCATCGACCGTCGCCGCAAACTGCCGGTGACGATCCTGCTGCGTGCGCTGGGTTTCGGCAACGAGCAGATCCTCAAGACCTTCTTCGAGGTCAATGAATTCACCCTGCACAAGAAGGCCGGGGCGGAGCTGATCCTGATCCCCGAGCGACTGCGCGGCGAGACGTTCAACTTCGATCTGAAGATCGGCGACGAGATCGTGGTCGAGGCGGGCAAGCGCATCACCGCGCGCCACGTGCGCCAGCTCGAGCGCGCCGGCATCAGCAAGCTCGAAGTGCCCGATGAGTACCTGCTCGGCCGCGTGCTGTCGCACGATGTCATGGACACCAAGACGGGCGAACAGCTGGCTGCCGCCAATGAAGAGCTCAACGACGACCATCTCGCGGCTTTCCGCAAGGCCGGCATCGAGTTGCTCGGCACGCTGTTCGTCAACGATCTCGATCGTGGCCCGTACATCTCCAATACCCTGCGTATCGACCCGACCCGCACCCAACTGGAAGCGCTGGTCGAGATCTATCGCATGATGCGTCCGGGCGAGCCGCCGACCAAGGACGCCGCGCAGAACCTGTTCCAGAACCTTTTCTTTACCCTCGAGCGCTACGACCTTTCCGGCGTCGGCCGGATGAAATTCAACCGCCGTGTCGGACGCAAGGAAGTGCTGGGTTCCGGCATCCTCAATGTCGACGACATCCTCGACGTACTGCGCGTGCTGATCGAGATCCGCAACGGCAAGGGCACCGTCGACGACATCGACCATCTGGGCAACCGTCGCGTGCGTTCGGTCGGTGAGATGGCCGAGAATGTGTTCCGCGTCGGTCTCGTACGCGTCGAGCGTGCGGTCAAGGAGCGCCTGTCGCTGGCCGAGTCCGAGGGCCTGACCCCGCAGGAGCTGATCAACGCGAAGCCGGTTGCGGCCGCGATCAAGGAGTTCTTCGGCTCCTCGCAGCTGAGCCAGTTCATGGACCAGAACAATCCGCTGTCGGAGGTCACCCACAAGCGCCGCGTTTCGGCGCTCGGCCCGGGCGGCCTGACCCGCGAACGCGCAGGCTTCGAGGTGCGCGACGTGCACCCGACCCACTACGGTCGGGTGTGCACGATTGAAACGCCGGAAGGCCCGAACATCGGCCTGATCAACTCGCTCGCCGTCTACGCGCGCACCAACGGCTATGGCTTTCTCGAGACGCCTTACCGCAAGGTCGTCGACGGCAAGGTCACTGTCGATGTCGAGTATCTGTCGGCGATCGAAGAAGGCGAATTCGCCATCGCGCAGGCCAACGTCGGCCTCGATGCGCGTGGTGCGATGGTCGAGAACTTCGTGTCGTGCCGGTTCCAGGGCGAGACCCTGCTCAAGGCGCCGCACGAGATCCAGTACATGGACGTCTCGCCGATGCAGACCGTGTCGGTGGCCGCAGCGCTGGTGCCGTTCCTCGAGCACGACGATGCCAACCGTGCGCTGATGGGCGCCAACATGCAGCGCCAGGCGGTACCGACGTTGCGGTCCGAGACGCCGATGGTCGGCACCGGCATCGAGCGGGCGGTAGCCCGCGACTCCGGCGTGACCGTGGTGGCCCGGCGTGGGGGCGTGATCGACCAGGTCGACGCCGCGCGCATCGTGGTGCGTGCCAATGAAGTCGAGATCGGCGACAACGATCCCGGCGTCGATATCTATTCGCTGATCAAGTACACGCGCTCCAACCAGAACACCTGCATCAACCAGAAGCCGCTGGTCAACGTGGGCGACGTCGTCGCCCGTGGCGACGTATTGGCCGACGGTCCGTCGACCGACCTTGGCGATCTGGCGCTCGGCCAGAACATGCTGGTCGCGTTCATGCCGTGGAACGGCTACAACTTCGAAGACTCGATCCTGCTCTCCGAGCGGGTTGTCGAGCAGGATCGCTACACCACGATCCATATCGAAGAGCTGACCTGCGTCGCGCGCGATACCAAGCTGGGTCCGGAGGAAATCACTGCCGATATTCCCAACGTCGGTGAGCAGGCGCTCGCGCGCCTGGACGAATCGGGCGTGGTGTACATCGGTGCCGAGGTCAAGGCCGGCGACATTCTGGTCGGCAAGGTAACGCCGAAGGGCGAAAGCCAGCTGACCCCGGAAGAAAAGCTGCTGCGCGCGATCTTCGGCGAGAAAGCATCCGACGTGAAGGACAGCTCGCTGCGCGTGCCGCCGGGTATGGACGGCACGGTGATCGACGTGCAGGTGTTCACCCGCGACGGTATCGAGAAAGACAAGCGCGCCCTGCGTATCGAGCAGGACGAAGTCAAGCGCGTACGCAAGGACCTGGACGATCAGTTCCGCATCCTCGAGCGCGCCATCTTCGCGCGCTTGCGCTCGCAGCTGATCGGCCGCGCCGCCAATGGCGGTCCGCAGGCGTTCAAGAAGGGCTCGCCGCTGACCGGCGAGTATCTCGATGGCCTGCGCCACGAGGAATGGTTCGCGATCCGCATGGCCGACGAGGATGCCGCCGAGCAGCTCGAGAAGGTGCAGGAACAGATCGCCTCGCACAAGGCCGCGTTCGACAAGCGCTTCAACGAGAAGAAAGCCAAGATCACCGCCGGCGACGATCTCGCACCGGGCGTGCTGAAGATGGTCAAGGTGTACCTGGCGGTCAAGCGACGCATCCAGCCGGGCGACAAGATGGCCGGACGCCACGGCAACAAGGGCGTGGTGTCGACCATCGTGCCGGTGGAAGACATGCCGTTCATGGTCGATGGCCGGCCGGTCGACATCGTGCTCAATCCGCTGGGCGTGCCCTCGCGCATGAACATCGGGCAGATCCTCGAGACCCATCTGGGCTGGGCGGCCAAGGGCCTTGGCGAACGCATCCAGCGCATGCTCGATGCACAGCGCAATGTCGCCGATCTGCGCGATTTCCTCGACCAGGTCTACAACGGCGTCGGTACCCATCAAGTCGATCTGAAGTCGTTCAACGATGCCGAGATCCTCGCGCTGTCGAAGAACCTCACCAAGGGCGTGCCGATGGCGACCCCGGTATTCGACGGTGCGCAGGAAACCGAGATCAAGGCGATGTTGCGCCTGGCCGAACTGCCTGAATCCGGACAGACCACGCTGTTCGATGGTCGAACCGGCGAGGCCTTCGATCGTCCGGTCACGGTCGGCTACATGTACATGCTCAAGCTCAACCATCTGGTCGACGACAAGATGCACGCGCGCTCGACCGGCCCGTACTCGCTGGTGACCCAGCAGCCGCTGGGTGGCAAGGCGCAGTTCGGTGGTCAGCGCTTCGGAGAGATGGAAGTCTGGGCACTGGAAGCCTACGGCGCGGCCTACACGCTGCAGGAGATGCTCACCGTCAAGTCCGACGATGTCGGCGGGCGCAACCAGATGTACAAGAACATCGTCGATGGCAACCACGAGATGGCCGCAGGCATGCCGGAATCCTTCAACGTACTGGTGAAGGAAATCCGCTCGCTCGCGATCAACATCGAGTTGGAAGGCCAGTGATCGTGGCGCACAAGGGAGAACACTCATGAAAGACCTGCTCAATCTGTTCAACCAGCAGCGCCAGTCGCTGGATTTCGATGCCATCAAGATCGCCCTGGCCTCGCCGGACCTGATCCGGTCGTGGTCGTATGGCGAGGTCAAGAAGCCCGAAACCATCAACTACCGCACCTTCAAGCCCGAGCGCGACGGACTGTTCTGCGCGGCGATCTTCGGTCCGATCAAGGACTACGAGTGCCTGTGCGGCAAGTACAAGCGCATGAAGCATCGTGGCGTGGTGTGCGAGAAGTGCGGTACCGAGGTCACCCTGACCAAGGTCCGTCGCGAGCGCATGGGCCACATCGAGCTGGCCAGCCCGGTCGCGCACATCTGGTTCCTGAAGTCGCTGCCCTCGCGCATCGGTCTGATGCTGGACATGACGCTGCGCGACATCGAGCGCATTCTGTATTTCGAAGCCTACGTGGTCATCGACCCGGGCCTGACCACGCTGGATCGTGGTCAGCTGCTCAACGAAGACCAGTACCTGCAGGCGGTCGAAGAGCACGGCGACGAGTTCGATGCCCGCATGGGCGCCGAAGCGGTTCACGAACTGCTCAAGACCATCGACCTGCAGAGCGATCTGGTGCGTCTGCGTGAGGAAATGGGCGCCACCTCGTCCGAGACCAAGCACAAGCGGCTGTCCAAGCGGATCAAGTTGATGGAGGCCTTCTTCGAGTCGGGCAACCGGCCGGAGTGGATGGTGATGACCGTGCTGCCGGTGCTGCCGCCGGACTTGCGTCCGCTCGTCCCGCTCGATGGCGGTCGCTTTGCGACCTCCGATCTGAACGATCTGTACCGTCGCGTGATCAACCGCAACAATCGCCTCAAGCGACTGCTCGAGTTGAACGCACCGGACATCATCGTGCGCAACGAAAAGCGCATGCTGCAGGAAGCTGTGGATGCCCTGATGGACAACGGCCGTCGTGGCCGCGCGATCACCGGCACCAACAAGCGCCCGCTGAAGTCGCTGGCGGACATGATCAAGGGCAAGCAAGGTCGCTTCCGCCAGAACCTGCTCGGCAAGCGCGTCGATTATTCCGGCCGCTCGGTCATCGTGGTCGGCCCGACACTCAAGCTGCACGAGTGCGGCCTGCCGAAGAAGATGGCGCTGGAGCTGTTCAAGCCGTTCATCTTCTCCAAACTGCAGCGTCGCGGACTGGCAACTACCATCAAGGCGGCCAAGAAGCTGGTCGAGCGCGAAAGCGCCGAGGTGTGGGACATCCTCGAAGAGGTGATCCGCGAGCATCCGGTGTTGCTCAACCGCGCCCCGACCCTGCATCGTCTCGGCATCCAGGCCTTCGAGCCGGTGCTGATCGAGGGCAAGGCGATCCAGCTGCATCCGCTGGTCTGTACCGCTTTCAACGCCGACTTCGACGGCGACCAGATGGCCGTGCACGTGCCGCTTTCGCTGGAAGCCCAGCTCGAAGCGCGCGCGCTGATGATGAGCTCCAACAACATCCTGTCGCCCGCCAACGGCGACCCGATCATCGTGCCGACCCAGGACGTGGTCCTCGGGCTGTATTACATGACCCGCGATCTGGTCAACGTGCGCGGTGAAGGCATGGTGCTGGCCAATCTCGCCGAAGTGCATCGGGCCTATGAGACCCGCGCGGTCGCACTGCACGCCAAGGTGAAGGTGCGGATCAGCGAGGTCGAGCTCGCGGCCGATGGCACCCGCACGCCCAAGGTGCATCTGGTCGACACCACGGTCGGCCGCGCGCTGCTCGCCGAGATCCTGCCGGAAGGCCTGCCGTTCGCATTGATCAACACGGTGCTGACCAAGAAGGCGATCTCGGGGCTGATCAACGCATGCTATCGCCTGCTCGGACTCAAGCAGACGGTGGTGTTCGCCGACCAGCTCATGTACACCGGATTTCGCTACGCAACGCGCGCTGGCGTATCGATCGGCATCGACGACCTGACCATCCCCGAAGACAAGAAGCGGATCCTGCAGGTTGCCGAAAAAGAAGTGCTCGAAATTCAGGAACAGTTCGCTTCCGGACTGGTCACGGCTGGTGAGCGCTACAACAAGGTGGTGGATATCTGGTCGCGCACCAATGAGCAGGTAGCACAGGCCATGATGCGCGGTATCGGTACCGACAAGGTCACCGATTCCGCCGGCAAGCCGGTCGAACAGAAGTCGATGAACTCGATCTTCATCATGGCCGACTCGGGTGCTCGCGGTAGTGCCGCCCAGATCCGACAGCTGGCCGGCATGCGCGGCCTGATGGCCAAGCCCGACGGCTCCATTATCGAAACCCCGATCAAGGCCAACTTCCGCGAAGGTCTCGACGTGCTGCAGTACTTCATCTCGACTCACGGCGCCCGAAAAGGTCTTGCCGATACCGCGCTGAAGACCGCGAACTCGGGTTACCTCACGCGGCGCCTGGTCGATGTGGCGCAGGACGTGGTGGTCACCGAGGTCGATTGCGGCACGCCCTATGGCCTGACCATGACCGCGATTGTCGAGGGTGGCGACGTGGTCGAGCCGCTGCGCGATCGCGTGCTTGGCCGCAACGTGGCCGACGACGTGTTCCTGCCCGGCAACGACGATACGCCGTTCGTGACCCGCAACACCCTGCTCGATGAGAAGTGGGTGGAGAAGCTGGAAGCCAACAATGTGCAGTCGATCCTGGTGCGCTCGTCGATCACGTGCGAATCGCGCTTCGGCGTGTGCGGCATGTGCTACGGCCGCGATCTGGCCCGTGGCCACCTGGTCAACATCGGTGAGGCGGTCGGCGTGATCGCCGCGCAGTCGATCGGTGAGCCGGGAACGCAGCTGACCATGCGTACCTTCCACATCGGCGGCGCTGCATCGCGTTCTGCTGCGGTCGACAGCGTGGCGGTCAAGACCACTGGCAATATCAAGTTCAACAACTTGAAGACCGTGCAGCACACCGCCGGCCACCTGGTTGCGGTTTCGCGCTCGGGCGAAGTCTCGGTCATGGACGGCCACGGGCGTGAGCGCGAGCGCTACAAGGTTCCCTATGGTGCGGTCATCTCGGCCAAGGACGGATCTGCGGTCAAGGCCGGACTGGTGGTCGCCAACTGGGATCCGCATACCCATCCGATCGTCTCGGAAGTCGCCGGCGTGATCCGCTTCACCGACTTCCAGGACGGCGTGACCGTGCAGGAGCAGGTCGATGAGCTGACCGGCCTGCAGAGCGCCGTAGTTACCGATCCCAAGCGCCGCGGTGGTTCAGCCAAGGACCTTCGCCCGATGGTTCGCATCGAGGACAAGAAGGGCAAGGAGCTCAAACTGCCGGGAACCGATATTCCTGCGCAGTACTTCCTGCCTGCCGGCGCCATCGTCTCGCTGCAGGATGGCGCCGAGGTCGGCGTGGGCGACGTGGTAGCCCGTATCCCGCAGGAAACCTCGAAGACCCGCGACATCACCGGCGGCCTGCCGCGCGTGGCCGACCTGTTCGAGGCGCGCAAGCCGAAGGAGCCGGCGATCCTCGCCGAGCGCACCGGCATCGTCAGCTTCGGCAAGGACACCAAGGGCAAGCAGCGCCTGCTGATCACCGACAAGGACGGCGACGCCCACGAGGAACTGATTCCGAAGTGGCGCCACATCATCGTGTTCGAGGGTGAGCACGTCGAGAAGGGCGAAACGGTGGTGGACGGCGAGCCGAATCCGCACGACATCCTGCGTTTGCTGGGTGTCGAGCCGCTGGCCGCGTACCTGGTCAAGGAAATCCAGGACGTCTATCGCCTGCAGGGCGTGAAGATCAACGACAAGCACATCGAGACGATCATTCGCCAGATGTTGCGCAAGGTCGAGATCAGCGATGCCGGCGACACCCGGTTCCTGCGTGGCGAACAGATCGATCGTGCCCGTGTGGTCGAAGAGAACGCACGCGCGGCGATCCGCAAGGATCGTCCGGCACACACCGATCCGGTCCTGCTCGGAATCACCAAGGCGTCGCTGGCGACGGAATCGTTCATCTCCGCCGCGTCGTTTCAGGAAACCACCCGGGTACTCACCGAGGCCGCAGTCCGGGGAACCCGCGACACCTTGCGCGGTTTGAAGGAAAACGTTATCGTAGGGCGCTTGATTCCGGCCGGAACAGGCTTGGCGTACCACGCCAAGCGGCGCGCCAAGGGCGGCGCAGCAGTTGGGGTGGGTAGCACCTCGTTCTCCGGCGGTTCTGGTGCAACGTTCGCTGAACCTTTGGCAGAGGAATCTTCTTCCGACGACGCATGACGGCCAACGCTTGATCAACCTCGAAAGGAGGCCCAGGACGGGACCTCGTGTTCGATCACATGGAAGTGGGGGCTGATTTATTGACAGCCTTTGCGTTTAACTGTTAGAGTTTCATGTCTGACAGGCCGGACTTTTTAGTCCGGCCTGTCTTTTGTTTCATAGGGCCTGGAAATGTCGACGATCAACCAGCTTGTGCGCAAACCGCGCCAGCCGAAGACGTACAAGAGTGCGTCTCCTGCTCTGCAGAACTGCCCGCAGCGTCGTGGCGTCTGCACCCGGGTCTACACCACCACCCCGAAGAAGCCGAACTCGGCCCTTCGCAAGGTGGCCAAGGTCCGTTTGACCAACGGTTACGAGGTGATCAGCTACATCGGTGGCGAAGGCCACAATTTGCAGGAGCATTCGGTAGTGCTCATCCGCGGCGGTCGCGTCAAGGACCTTCCGGGCGTTCGCTACCACACGGTTCGTGGCGCACTCGATGCCTCTGGCGTCGTCAAGCGTCGCCAGAGCCGCTCGAAGTACGGCGCCAAGCGCCCGAAGTCCTGACCAAGCACAGATCGAACAAGGCTTGAAAAATGTCGCGTAAAGGCAATACCCCGGTTCGTACCACGCTGCCCGACCCCAAGCACGGCAGCGGAATGGTCGCGCGATTCATCAATATGGTGATGAAGAGCGGCAAGAAGTCGGTCGCTGAGCAGATCGTCTATGGCGCCCTGAGCGTCATCAGCGAAAAACACGCCGCGCCGATCGATCTCGTCGAAAAGGCGCTTGGCAATGTCGCGCCGGCCGTCGAGGTCAAGTCGCGGCGGGTTGGTGGCGCAACCTACCAGGTGCCGATTGAAGTGCGCTCGAGCCGCCGCGTGGCGCTGGCCATGCGCTGGGTGATCGAGGCCGCGCGCAAGCGCGGTGAGACCTCGATGCCGCGCAAGCTTGCAGCCGAACTGCTCGAGGCATCCGAGAACCGCGGCGGCGCGGTGAAGAAGCGCGAAGAAACGCATCGCATGGCGGAGGCGAACAAGGCGTTCGCCCATTACCGCTGGTAAGCCCCCGAACAAGCACCAAGGAAATACCGTGGCCCGCATTACCCCAATCGAGCGTTATCGCAACTTCGGCATCATGGCCCACATCGATGCCGGCAAGACGACGACGACCGAGCGCATCCTCTTCTACACCGGCGTCAATCACAAGATTGGCGAGGTGCATGAGGGTGCTGCGACGATGGACTGGATGGAGCAGGAGCAGGAGCGTGGCATCACGATCACGTCTGCAGCGACCACCTGTTTCTGGAAGGGGATGAACCTGAACTTCCCGGAACATCGCTTCAACATCATCGATACCCCGGGACACGTCGACTTCACCATCGAAGTCGAGCGTTCGCTGCGCGTGCTCGACGGCGCGCTGTTCGTGCTGTGTGCGGTCGGCGGTGTGCAGCCGCAGTCCGAAACCGTGTGGCGCCAAGCCAACAAGTACGGCGTGCCGCGCCTTGCGTTCGTCAACAAGATGGACCGCGCCGGTGCCGACTTCGACAAGGTCGTCGGGCAACTGCGTTCGCGGCTGGGTGCAAATCCGGTTCCGATGCAGGTTCCGATCGGTGCCGAGGACCATTTCGAAGGCGTGGTCGACCTCATCAAGATGAAAGCGATCACTTGGGATATGGAGTCCCAGGGCATGAAGTTCGAGTATTCGGAGATTCCTGCCGATCTGGTCGAGATCTGCAAGAAAGCTCGCGAGCACATGGTCGAAGCAGCTGCCGAGACTTCGGAAGTGCTGATGGACAAGTATCTCGAAGGCGGCGCGTTGACCGACGAGGAAATCATCGCCGGCATCCGCGCCGGAACCGTCGCGAACAGCCATATTCCGGTGTTCTGCGGCACCGCGTTCAAGAACAAGGGCGTGCAGGCGGTGCTTGACGCCGTTATCGAGCTGCTGCCCGCGCCGAGCGATCGGCCGCCGGTGCGCGGTATCGACGAGGACGAGAAAGAGGATTTCCGCAAGGCAATCGACGAAGAGTCGTTCTCCGCTCTTGCATTCAAGATCGCGACTGACCCGTATGTCGGCACGCTGACATTCTTTCGCGTGTATTCCGGCGTGCTCAACTCGGGCGATACCGTCTACAACCCGATGAAGAGCCGCAAGGAGCGTATCGGTCGCCTGCTGCAGATGCATGCGAACCAGCGCGAAGAAATCAAGGAAGTCCGCGCGGGCGACATCGCCGCCGCGGTCGGCCTGAAAGATGTCACGACCGGCGACACGCTGTGCGCGATCGACAACGTGATCACGCTCGAGAAGATGATCTTCCCGGAGCCGGTGATCGCGATGGCGGTCGAGCCGAAGACCAAGAGCGACCAGGAAAGGATGGGCATCGCACTGTCGCGCCTGGCGCAGGAAGATCCCTCGTTCCGCGTGCGCTCTGACGAGGAATCCGGCCAGACCATCATCGCCGGCATGGGCGAGCTGCATCTGGAGATCATCGTCGACCGCATGAAGCGCGAGTTCAGCGTCGAGGCGAACGTCGGCAAGCCGCAGGTGGCCTATCGCGAGACGATCCGCAAGGCCGCGATGGATGTCGAAGGCAAGCATGTCAAGCAGTCTGGCGGCAAGGGCCAATACGGTCATGTCGTGATCAACATGGAGCCGCGTGAGCGCGGCGCCGGCTTCGAGTTCGTCGATGCGGTCAAGGGCGGTTCGATTCCCCGTGAGTTCATTCCTGCGGTGCAGAAGTCGATCACCGAGAACCTGACGTCGGGCGTACTCGCCGGCTTTCCGGTGGTCGATGTGAAGGTGACCCTGCATTTCGGCTCGTACCACGAAGTCGACTCCAACGAGCACGCGTTCAAGTCCGCCGCATCGATCGCCTTCAAGGAAGGAATGCGCAAGGGCAACGCGGTGCTGCTCGAGCCGATCATGAAGGTCGAGGTGGTCACGCCCGAGGACTACATGGGCGATATCATGGGCGATCTGAGTCGGCGCCGTGGCGTCCTGCAGGGCTCCGACGATTCGCCTTCCGGCAAGATGATCAACGCGACGGTGCCGCTGGGCGAGATGTTCGGCTACGCAACCTCGCTGCGTTCGATGTCGCAGGGTCGCGCGACCTTCACGATGGAATTCGACCACTACTCCGAGGCGCCGAACAACATCGCCGAAGCCGTAGTCAAGAAAGCTTCCTGATCCCCATCACCGATATCCGTAATAGAGGTTGCAGCCATGGCCAAGGGTAAATTCGAGCGCAACAAGCCGCACTTGAACGTGGGCACGATCGGTCACGTCGACCACGGCAAGACGACGCTGACCGCGGCGCTGACGAAGCTGGGCGCGGAGCGTTTTGGCGGCGAGTACAAGGCGTACGACCAGATCGACGCAGCACCCGAAGAGCGGGCGCGCGGCATCACGATCTCGACGGCACACGTGGAGTACGAGTCGGCGAACCGGCACTACGCGCACGTGGACTGCCCGGGCCATGCGGACTACGTGAAGAACATGATCACGGGGGCCGCGCAGATGGACGGCGCGATCCTGGTGGTGTCGGCTGCCGACGGCCCGATGCCGCAGACGCGCGAGCACATTCTGCTGGCCCGCCAGGTGGGCGTGCCCTACATCGTGGTGTACATGAACAAGGCGGACATGGTCGACGATGCGGAGCTGCTGGAGCTCGTCGAGATGGAAGTACGCGAGCTGCTGGTCAAGTACAAGTTTCCGGGCGACGACACGCCGATCGTGACGGGATCGGCGCTCAAGGCGCTGGAAGGCGACCAGAGCGAGATCGGCGTGCCGTCGATCGTGAAGCTGGTGGAGGCACTGGATACGTACATCCCGCAGCCGCAGCGCGACATCGACAAGCCGTTCCTGCTGCCGGTCGAGGACGTGTTCTCGATCTCGGGCCGCGGCACGGTGGTAACCGGTCGCGTGGAGCGCGGGATCGTGAAGGTGGGCGACGAGATCGAGGTGGTGGGCCTGAAGCCGACGATCAAGACGACATGCACGGGCGTTGAGATGTTCAGAAAGCTGCTTGATCAGGGCCAGGCGGGCGACAACGTGGGCGTGCTGCTGCGTGGCACCAAGCGCGAGGAAGTCGAGCGCGGCCAGGTGCTGTGCAAGCCCGGTTCGATCAACCCGCACACCAAGTTCGAGGCTGAGGTGTATGTGCTGTCGAAGGAGGAGGGCGGTCGACACACGCCGTTCTTCAAGGGCTACCGCCCGCAGTTCTACTTCCGCACGACCGACGTGACGGGTGCGTGCGAGCTGCCGGAAGGCGTGGAGATGGTCATGCCTGGCGACAACATCAAGATGGTGGTGACGCTGATCGCCCCGATTGCGATGGAAGACGGGCTGCGTTTTGCGATCCGCGAGGGCGGCCGTACGGTCGGCGCCGGCGTGGTGGCGAAGATCGTCGAGTAAAGCATCGAATCCCGCGAGTGGCCGTCGGTGTGCGCGCCGCGGTCCCGCATCTGAGGAATTGGAAATGGCAGACCAGAGAATCCGCATTCGCCTCAAGGCGTTCGATCATCGTTTGATCGACCGCTCGGCGAGTGAAATCGTGGAAACGGCAAAACGAACGGGCGCGCAGGTGCGCGGACCCATCCCGCTGCCGACCAAGATCGAGCGCTACACGATCCTCACCGCGCCGCATGCCGACAAGGATGCACGCGACCAGTACGAGACTCGCACCCACAAGCGCGTGCTCGATATCGTCGATCCCAACGACAAGACGGTCGACGCGCTGATGAAGCTCGACCTCGCGGCGGGCGTCGACGTTCAGATCAAGCTGTATTGACAGGTACGGCCGAAGGCTTAAGACCATGAGTATCGGATTGGTAGGCCGCAAATGCGGCATGACACGGGTGTTCACCGACGAGGGCGTTTCGATCCCGGTGACGCTGATCGAAGCGACGCCGAATCGGGTGACGCAGGTCAAGACCGCGGAAACCGACGGCTATGACGCCGTGCAGGTCACTGCTGGCAGCAAGCGTGCATCGCTTTTGCTGAAGCCTGAGGCGGGACATTTCGCCAAGGCCAAGGTAGAGGGTGGGCGCGGCTTGTGGGAGTTCCGGGTTGACGCGACCGAAGTCGGCAAGTTTGCGGTCGGCAACGAGATCAAGGTAGACACCTTCACGGTCGGCCAGGTGGTCGACGTTGCAGGCATCACCAAGGGCAAGGGCTTCGCCGGCACCATCAAGCGCCACCACTTCACGATGGGCGATGCCACCCACGGTAACTCCCTGTCGCATCGCTCGCCGGGTTCGATCGGCCAGCGTCAGACGCCGGGCCGCGTATTCAAGGGCAAGAAGATGTCCGGCCACATGGGTGCGGTGCAGCAGTCGATGCAGAATCTGAAGGTGGTCAAGATCGACACCGAGCGTCACCTCATCGCCATCAAGGGCTCCGTGCCCGGCGCTCCGGGTGGCGACGTGGTGATTCGCCCGGCAAGCAAGGGCTGAGGAGCGAACCATGGAACTCAATGTAGTTGGATCCGACAAGGCCGTGAGCGTCTCCGACATTGTCTTCGGTCGAGCGTATCGCGAGGACCTCGTGCACCAGGCAGTCAATGCCTACCGTGCAGGCGGGCGCGCTGGAACCAAGAAGCAGAAGTCGCGCGGCGACCTCAGCGGTACCACCAAGAAGTTCAAGAACCAGAAGGGCGGTGGCGCGCGCCATGGCGACTACCGTGCGCCTATCTTCGTCGGCGGCGGCGTGACTTTCGCAGCGCGCCCGCGCGATTTCTCGCAGAAGCTCAACCGCAAGATGTACCGCGGTGCGATCTCGTCGATCCTGTCCGAGCTGCTCCGCCAGGAGCGCCTGCAGATCGTCGATACCTTCGAGGTCGATGCACCCAAGACCGCCAGTCTCGCCGCCAAGCTCAAGGCTATGGGCACCGGCCGCACGCTGGTGGTCACCGAGAACGGCAGCGACGGATTGTTCCGCGCGGCGCGCAACATCGCGTCGATCGCGGTGGTCGACGTCGCTGCGATCGACCCGGTATCGCTGATCGGGGCCGACCACGTCGTGATGACGGTCGAGTCGCTGCGCAAGGTCGAGGAGTGGCTGGCATGAGCAACGAGCGTCTGATCAATGTGATTCGCGCACCGCACGTCTCTGAAAAGAGTTCGCGCCTGCAGGAAGTCGCCAACCAGTTCGTGTTCGAGGTCGCGTCCGACGCGACCAAGGCGGACGTCAAGGCTGCTGTCGAGACCATGTTCAAGGTCAAGGTCGACGCGGTTCGGGTAGTGAACGTCAAGGGCAAGCGCAAGGCCTTTCGCGGTCGCACCGGTAAACGAGGCACCTGGCGCAAGGCTTATGTGAGCCTTGGCGAGGGGCAAACCATCGACCTGGTCGCGAAGGCCTGAGGTAGGCATCCATGGCACTCATCAATTTCAAGCCGACCTCTCCCGGACGACGCGCCATGGTGCGCGTCGCGACGGCTGGTCTGTACAAAGGCGACCCGGTTGCGGCACTGACCGAGGCGCAGCACAAGACAGGCGGTCGCAACAACTACGGCCGCATCACCACCCGCCATATTGGTGGTGGCCACAAGCATCATTACCGCTTGATCGATTTCAAGCGCGACAAGGAAGGAATTCCTGCGCGCGTCGAGCGTATCGAATACGACCCGAACCGTACCGCTCACATCGCTTTGCTGTGTTACGCCGACGGCGAGCGTCGCTACATCATCGCGCCGAAGGGCGTTCAGGTGGGCGAGCAGCTCATGGCCGGCCGCGATGCGCCGATCAAGAACGGCAACTCGCTGCCGCTGCGCAACGTGCCGATCGGCGCGACCGTGCATTGCATCGAGATGCGCCCTGGCAAGGGCGCGCAGATTGCCCGCAGTGCAGGCGCCTCGGCACAGCTGATTGCGCGCGAGCAGGGTTACGCCACGCTGCGCCTGCGCTCTGGCGAGACGCGCAAGGTGCCGGCGGATTGCCACGCTACGTTGGGCGAGGTCGGCAACGACGAACACAGCCTGCGCAAGATCGGCAAGGCTGGTGCAATGCGCTGGAAGGGCGTTCGCCCGACCGTGCGCGGCGCGGCCATGAATCCGGTCGACCATCCGCACGGTGGTGGCGAAGGTCGATCCGGCCAGGGCAATCCCCATCCTGTATCGCCTTGGGGCGTGCCGTCCAAGGGTTACAAGACCCGCAAGAACAAGCGCACCGATAAGTTCATCGTGCGCGATCGTCGAAGCTGATAGGTAACGTCCATGGCACGTTCACTCAAGAAAGGCCCGTTCATCGATCTGCACCTCCTGAAGAAGGTGGACGCGGCCGTCGCAATCAACAGCAAGCGCCCGATCAAGACCTGGTCGCGGCGCTCCATGATCCTGCCCGAGATGGTTGGACTCACGATCGCAGTGCACAACGGTCGCCAGCACGTGCCGGTGCTCGTCAACGAGAACATGGTCGGGCACAAGCTCGGCGAGTTTGCGGTGACGCGCACGTTCAAGGGGCACTCCGGCGACAAGAAGGCCTCCGAGGCCAGGAAGTAAGGGGAATATCGATGGAAGCTAAAGCCATCCTGCGCGGCACTCGCATTTCGCCGCAGAAGGTTCGTCTGGTCGCCGACCAGGTCCGCGGGCTGCCCGTCGGGCGCGCGCGCGATGTGCTCGCGTTCAGCACCAAGAAGGCCGCGCAGATCGTCAACAAGGTGCTGCTGTCGGCCGTGGCCAATGCCGAGAACAATCTCGGCGCAGACGTCGACGAGCTCAAGGTCGCACGGATCTTCGTCGATGAGGGTCCAACCCTGAAGCGTTTCCATCCGCGTGCGAAAGGTCGCGGTGTGCAGATTCTCAAGCGGTCCAGCCACATCACCGTGGTTGTTGGTACCGGCAAGTAAGCGAAGGAACTGAACAATGGGTCACAAGGTTCATCCAACCGGTATCCGCCTCGGCATTTCCAAAGATTGGACGTCGAAGTGGTACGCGAACAAGCGCGACTACGCGCAGTACCTTGCGGGCGACCTCAAGGTGCGCGAGATGTTGCGTACCAAGCTCGCACAAGCTGGCGTGTCGAAGATCCTGATTGAGCGCCCTGCCAAGAGCGCGCGGGTCACGATCCTGACCGCACGTCCTGGCGTGGTGATCGGCAAGAAGGGCGAGGACATCGAGAAGCTGCGTCGCGAAGTTTCCGACCTGATGGGTGTACCCGCGCATATCAACGTGGCGGAAGTGCGCAAGCCCGAGCTGGACGCACAGCTGGTTTCCGAGTCGATCGCGCAGCAGCTCGAGCGGCGCATCATGTTTCGCCGCGCCATGAAGCGTTCGGTCGGTAATGCAATGCGCCTTGGCGCCTTGGGGATCAAGGTCAACGTCGCCGGCCGCCTGAATGGCGCCGAGATCGCACGCACCGAGTGGTATCGTGAAGGTCGCGTGCCGCTGCACACGCTGCGCGCGGACATCGACTACGGTTTCGCCGAGGCCCGCACGACCTATGGCGTGATTGGGGTGAAGGTATGGATCTACAAGGGCGAGGTGTTCGACTTGCACGCGGCGAGCCAAGAGGCGATTGCGCCCGGCAAGCCCGAGCGCACCGCTGCGAAGTGAGGAACTGAGCCATGTTGCAACCCAGTCGTCAGAAATTCCGCAAACAGCACAAGGGCCGCAACCGTGGTCTTAGCTATGTCGGAAACAAGGTGAGCTTTGGTGAGTACGGACTGCGGGCGACCACCCACGGTCACCTGACTGCCCGCCAGATCGAGTCTGCACGACGCGCCATTTCGCGCTTCGTCAAGCGCGGTGGCAAGCTATGGATCCGCATTTTTCCGGACAAGCCGATCAGCCGCAAGCCGATCGAAGTTCGCATGGGCAACGGCAAGGGCAGCGTCGAGTTCTTCGTAGCCGTCGTGCAGCCTGGTCGCATGCTCTACGAGATGGAGGGTGTCGACGAGGCTACCGCACGCGAGGCTTTCCGCCTTGCTGCCGCCAAGTTGTCTGTGCAAACCGCTTTCGTTAACCGGACGGTGCTGTGATGGATGCTAAACAAATCAAGAGCAAGTCGGCTGCCGACCTTGCCATCGACCTGACCGATCTGCGCAAGGAGCAGTTCAACCTGCGCATGCAGCGCGGCACCGGCCAGATGACCCAGACCCACCAGATCCGTCAGGTGCGCCGCGACATCGCGCGCATCAAGACTGCTCTGACCGCGAAGAAGTAAGGCCCCGTCATGACCGACAACGTAGTCAAGCATGCAGCCCTCGAGGGCCGTGTGGTGAGCAGCAAGATGCAGAAGACCGTTACGGTCCTGCTCGAGCGTCAGGTTCAGCACTCGCTCTACGGCAAGTACGCACGCCGGTCCACCAAGGTGCACGCGCATGACGAGCAGGGCGAATGTCGCGAAGGCGATCTGGTTCGTATCGTCGAGTGCCGACCGCTGTCCAAGACCAAGAATTTCAAGGTCGTGGCCATCGTCGAGCGCGCCCAGTAATCGTACGCGACCCTGACTAAGGAATTCACAGATGATCCAGACGCAGAGTCGCCTCGCAGCCGCCGACAACAGCGGTGCCCGCGAACTCATGTGCATCAAGGTGCTCGGTGGATCGAAGCGCCGCTACGCCCACATCGGCGACATCATCAAGGTGTCGATCAAGGACGCGATTCCCCGTGGCAAGGTCAAGAAGGGCGAGGTCTACGATGCCGTCGTCGTGCGTACGCGCAAGGGCGTGCGTCGTCCCGACGGCTCGCTGATCCGCTTCGACGGCAATGCCGCGGTTCTGCTCAACAACAAGCTCGAGCCGATCGGCACGCGCATCTTCGGGCCGGTCACGCGCGAGCTGCGCACCGAGCGGTTCATGAAGATCGTCTCGCTGGCGCCCGAAGTGCTTTGAGGGAAATGTCATGAAGCGTATTCGCAAAGGTGATCAGGTCATGGTGATCACCGGCAAGAACAAAGGACAGAAGGGTGAGGTGCTGCGCGTGCTCGACGAGAAGGTCGTGGTGCAGAACGTCAACCTGATCAAGCGCCACACCAAGCCGAACCCGCAGGCCAACCAGCCGGGCGGGATCGTCGAGCGCGAGGCGCCGATCCATGTTTCCAATGTATTGATCTTCAACCCATCGACCAACTCCGGTGATCGCGTCGGCTTCAAGACGCTGGAAGACGGACGCAAGGTACGCGTCTTCCGATCCTCCGGCGAAGTGGTCGACATCTGAGGTAGGCTGCCGTGACGATTCGGCTCGAAAAAAACTACAAAGAAGCGGTTGTGCCCAAGCTGATGGAACGCTTCGGGTACAAGAACGTCATGCAGGTTCCGCGCTTGCAGAAGATCACGCTCAACATGGGCGTCGGTGAGGCTGTCGGCAACAAGAAGGTGCTCGAGAACGCGATCGACGACATGTCGAAGATCTCGGGTCAGAAGCCGATCGCTACGCTCGCGCGCAAGTCGATCGCCACCTTCAAGATCCGCGACGGCTGGCCGATCGGTTGCAAGGTCACCTTGCGCCGGGCGCACATGTACGAGTTCCTCGATCGCCTGGTGAACATCGCGCTGCCTCGTGTGCGCGATTTCCGCGGCGTATCTGGTCGTTCCTTCGACGGCCGCGGTAACTTCAACTTCGGGATCAAGGAACAGATCATCTTCCCGGAGATCAACTTCGACCAGGTCGACGCATTGCGCGGGATGGATATCGCCATCACCACCAGTGCCAACACCGATGCTGAAGCCAAAGCGCTGCTGGAAGCCTTCAGCTTTCCGTTCCGCAACTGATTATCTGACCCAGGATACCTGCCGAAATGGCCAAGACATGCATGGTCAACCGCGAAGCCAAGCGAGCCAAGCTGGTGAAGAAGTTCGCTGGCAAGCGCACGGAACTGAAGCGGCTGATCGCCGACCCCAAGGCGTCTTTTGACGTCAAGGCGGATGCGCAGAAGCAGCTGCAGAAGCTTCCGCGCGATGCCAGCCCGGTTCGCCAGCGCAGCCGTTGCTTGCTCACAGGCCGACCGCGGGGCGTGTACGCCAAGTTCGGTCTGAGCCGCAACAAGCTTCGCGAAGCCACCATGCGGGGCGACGTACCAGGTCTGCGCAAGGCCAGCTGGTAGTCCATTGGATATCGGTGCCCAGAGCATTACAGGAACAAGAATATGAGCATGACTGATCCCATCGCGGACATGTTTGTCCGCATCCGCAACGCGCAGGCAATCGGCAAGGCAAGCGTTCGCATGCCTGCGTCGAAGGCCAAGTTGGCGCTGGCGCGTTTGCTCAAGGACGAGGGCTACATCAATGATGTCATCGAGCGCGACCTCGGCAACAAGCGCAAGGAAATCGAGGTTGCATTAAAGTACTACCTCGGCAAGCCGGCCATCGATCGCCTCGAGCGGATCAGCCGACCTGGCCTGCGTGCGTACCGTGCCAGCACCGCATTGCCGCGAGTGCTCAACGGCCTCGGTATCTCGATCGTTTCGACGTCGTCGGGCCTGATGACCGACAAGCAGGCCAGGGCGAAGGGCCTTGGCGGCGAAGTCATCTGCCTGGTGGCGTAAGGAGTAACAGCATGTCTCGTGTAGCCAAGAAGCCTGTAGTCCTGCCCAAGGGCGTCGAGTGCAAGATCGACAACGGTCGCGTTACGGTGAAGGGGCCGAAAGGTTCGCTGCACCTCGACCCGCTGCCCGGCGTCGATGTGGTGCTCAATGGTTCGGAACTGTTGTTCACGTCGCGAACCTCCGACGACCGCAATGCCGGTACGGCGCGGGCGTTGGTCAACAACATGGTGCTTGGCGTGAGCGACGGCTACTCCCGCAAGCTGGAACTTGTCGGCGTCGGCTATCGCGCCTCGCTGCAAGGCAAGGACCTGAATCTTACCCTGGGGTTCTCCCATCCGGTGGTGTTCAAGACTCCGGACGGCATCACGATTGAAGTCCCGACGCAGACCGAGGTGCTGATCAAGGGCACCGACAAGCAGAGCGTCGGACAGGTGGCAGCGAAGATTCGCGGGTTCCGACCACCGGAGCCTTACAAGGGCAAGGGCGTCCGTTATTCGGGCGAGAAGATCACGTTGAAGGAAGCCAAGAAGGCCTAAGGGCTGTTCCGGCTGAGGAGTTTTGATCGTGGAAAAGAACGAAAGTCGACTGCGCCGCGCAAAGCGCACACGCATGCATATTCGCACTCTTGCCGTGGCGCGCCTGACCGTGCATCGCAGCGGGCAGCACATCTATGCGCAGGTCATCGCAGCATCGGACAACAAGGTCGTTGCTTCTGCGTCGACGGTGCAGAAGGATGTACGCGACGGTTTGAGCGGTACCAAGAACAAGGATGCGGCGGCTGTCGTCGGCCGCATCGTTGCCGAACGGGCGATTGCCGCCGGAATCGAACACGTAGCCTTCGACCGTTCAGGGTTCCTGTATCACGGGCGGATCGCGGCGCTTGCCGACGCGGCACGCGAAGCTGGCCTGAAGTTCTGATCGACCTCGCAACCAACAACTCCAAGCGGCTTTGCCGCAAGCATTCGGTAGACAGATGAATACCAACGATCGTGACAACTCCGATGGCCTGCTCGAGAAGCTGATTGCCGTCAACCGCGTGGCCAAGGTGGTCAAGGGCGGACGTACATTCAGTTTTACCGCACTGACGGTAGTCGGCGACGGCGAGGGCAAGGTTGGCCTGGGCTATGGCAAGGCGCGCGAAGTGCCGGTGGCCATTTCCAAGGCGATGGACCAGGCCCGCAAGAACATGGTTGATGTCTCGCTGAAGAACGGCACCCTGTTCTATTCGGTGAAGGCGCACCACGGTGCTGCCAAGGTCTTCATGCAGCCCGCGTCGGAAGGCACCGGCGTGATAGCCGGTGGCGCCATGCGCGCGGTTTTTGAAGTTGTCGGGGTCAAGAACGTACTCGCGAAGGCGGTGGGTTCGCGCAATCCGATCAACCTCGTGCGCGCTACGATCAAAGGCCTGCAGGCGATTTCGTCGCCCGCCGAGATCGCCGCGAAACGCGGCAAGTCGGTTGCTGAGCTGACCGGCGAGGAGACTCGCAATGGCTAAGGCCAGTGACAAGGTGACCAACGACAAGGTGACCAACGACAAGGTGGTCGAGGTCAAGATGGTCAAGGTGCGATTGGTAAAGAGCACCAACAGCTGCCCAGCCCGGCACCGGACCAGCGTCAAGGCCTTGGGTCTTGGCAAGTTGAACAGTGTGCGCGAACTCAAGGACAGCCCAAGCGTGCGCGGCCTGATCAACCAGGTCAGCTATCTCGTGCGCGTCGAAGAATGACCGCGCCGCCCCGCAACAAGGAGAAGGTCATGCGTCTGAACACTCTCAAGCCTGCCGCCGGGTCGCGCAAAGAGCGCACCCGCGTTGGTCGTGGTATCGGATCGGGTCTGGGCAAGACTGCCGGTCGCGGTCACAAGGGCCAGTTCGCCCGTTCCGGCAAGGGCAAGGTCAAGCCAGGTTTCGAGGGCGGCCAGATGCCGCTGCAGCGGCGCTTGCCCAAGGTCGGTTTCCGCTCCAAGCTGAAAGACGATACTGCCGAAGTGCTGCTGTATGCGCTGGATCGACTGCCCGGCATCGACGTGAATTTCGCAGCGCTGCAGGCTGCCGGTCTGATTCCGGCCGCCGCCAAGCGCGCAAAGCTGGTCAAGAAGGGCGAAGTCGGCCGCAAGTACGTCATCAAGGGCGTTGCGGTGACTGCGGGCGCCAAGGCTGCGATCGAAGCAGCTGGCGGAAGCGTGGAGTAATCGGATGGCGAATGCACCGGCACAATCCGCGCTCGGCCGTTTGGGCCAGTTGAGTGAACTCAAGCAGCGCCTGCTGTTTGTGGTGGGTGCGCTGATCGTTTTCCGGTTCGGTACCTTCATTCCGGTGCCCGGGATCAATCCCGACGCGATGGTGCAGCTGATGGAATCCCAGCGCGGCACCATCATGGACATGTTCAACATGTTCTCCGGCGGTGCGCTCGGGCGCATGTCGGTATTCGCGCTGAACGTGATCCCCTACATTTCGGCTTCGATCATCGTGCAGCTGATGGCGCAGGTGGTCCCCAGCCTGCAGGCACTGCGCAAGGAAGGCGAGTCCGGGCGTCGCAAGATCACCCAGTACACCCGGTTCGGCGCCCTGTTCCTCGCGGCCTTCCAGGCTGCCGGCGTTGCGATGGCGCTGCAGGCCAGCGGTGCGTCAGGTGGAATCCAGGTGGTGGTCAACCCGGGTCCTGCGTTCGTGTTCAGTGCCATTATCGGACTCACGGCCGGCACCATGTTTCTGATGTGGCTGGGCGAACAGGTTACAGAGCGAGGTATCGGTAACGGCATCTCGCTGATCATTTTCGCGGGAATCGTGGCCGGCCTGCCGGCTGCGGTGGTCGGCACCCTGGAATTGGTCAGTACTGGTGCGCTGCATCCGCTGGTTGCGGTGCTCATCGTGGTGGTGGTGCTCGCGGTGACCGCGTTCGTGGTGTTCGTCGAGCGTGGCCAGCGCAGGATCACGGTGAACTATGCGCGACGCCAGGGCGGCGCACGTGCGTACCAGAATCAGAGCTCGCACCTGCCGCTGAAGCTGAACATGTCGGGCGTGATTCCGGCGATTTTCGCCTCATCGATCATCATGTTCCCGGCCACCGCGATGTCGTGGATGAGCCAGTCGAACGACATTCGGTGGCTGCAGACGATTGCCGGTGCGCTGGCGCCTGGAGAGTTGCTGCATCTGGCGCTGTACGCGTTCCTGATCGTGTTCTTTGCGTTCTTCTACACCGCGCTGGTGTTCAACTCGAACGAGACCGCAGAGAACCTGAAGAAGTCCGGGGCCTTGATCCCGGGCATTCGACCGGGCAAGTCGACCGCCGAGTACATCGATGGCGTGATCACCCGCCTGACGGCGGTCGGATCGCTTTACCTCGTTGCGGTCTGCTTGTTGCCGGAATTCATGCGAATAGGGTGGAACGTACCGTTCTACTTCGGCGGAACCTCGCTGCTGATCGTGGTCGTGGTGGTCATGGACTTCACGGCCCAGGTACAGGCGCATCTGATGTCACATCAGTACGAGAGCCTGCTCAAGAAGGCAAACCTGAAGACGTACGGGCGCGGCGGTCAGCTTCGCGGCTGAGACGCGGCGCCGGGTGGTTGGATTCCTGGCGGCTGCCCCTGAACGGCGCGGCTGTTCAGGGTATGAATTGACATGTATACTTGCGCGTTCCCCGCGCAACTCGTTGAAATCGGAGAAGCAAACACATGGCGCGCATTGCGGGCGTTAACCTGCCGGTCCACAAACACGCGTGGATCGCGCTGCAGAACATCTACGGTATTGGCCGTACGCGGTCGAAGAAGGTCTGCGTCTCGGCAGGTGTGAAGTCCTCGACCAAGGTCAAGGACCTGACTGAAGCCGAGGTCGACAAGCTGCGCCAGGAAGTGGCGCGGTTCACGGTCGAAGGCGACCTCCGCCGCGAGGTGGGCATCAGCATCAAGCGCCTGATGGACCTGGGCTGCTATCGCGGCCTGCGCCATCGTCGCGGCTTGCCGATGCGTGGGCAGCGTACGCGTACCAACGCGCGCACCCGCAAGGGCCCGCGCAAGCAGATCAAGAAGTGAAGAATCCGACCGTTACCGGTAGCCAAAAATGAACAAGCCAGCTGCAGCCTCCACTGCCAAGCAAAAGAAGAAGATCAAGCGCGTCGTTACCGACGGCATTGCGCACGTGCAAGCGTCCTTCAACAACACCGTGGTCACCATCACCGACCGCCAAGGCAACGCGCTGTCGTGGGCGACTTCGGGCGGTGCCGGTTTCCGCGGCTCGCGCAAGAGCACGCCTTTCGCAGCTCAGGTCGCCGCCGACAAGGCTGGCCGCGCCGCGCTCGACTACGGCTTGAAGACCCTCGAAGTCCGCATCAAGGGCCCGGGGCCTGGCCGCGAGTCGGCAGTTCGCGCCCTGAATGCGATCGGCTACAAGGTCACCAACATCATCGACGTAACCCCGATTCCGCACAACGGCTGCCGTCCGCCGAAAAAGCGGCGCGTTTGATCCGGAGAGCACATCTGTCATGGCACGTTACATTGGTCCTACCTGTAAACTGGCGCGCCGCGAAGGCGCCGACCTGAGCCTGAAGAGTCCTGCGCGTGCGCTGGACTCCAAGTGCAAGCTGGAGACGAAGCCCGGTCAACACGGCGCGTCGAAGCGTGCGCGTCTGTCCGACTACGCGGTGCAGTTGCGTGAGAAGCAGAAGGTCAAGCGCATCTACGGCTTGCTTGAAAAGCAGTTCCGCGGGGTCTACACCCGGGCCGCCAACCAGAAGGGCAATACGGGTGAAAACCTGCTGCGCATCCTGGAGTCGCGCCTGGACAACGTGGTGTACCGGATGGGATTCGCGGTCACCCGCGCCCAGGCCCGCCAGCTGGTTTCGCACAAGGGCGTGCTGGTCAACGGCAAGTCCGTGAACCTCGCCTCGTATGCCGTCAAGCCCGGCGACCTGGTGGCCGTTACCGAGCGTGCGAGAGCGCAGCTGCGGGTGCAGGAAGCGATCAAGCTGAGCGAAGAAATGGATCTCGCGCCGAATTGGCTCGAAGTGGACACCAAGAAGTTCAGCGGCACGTACAAGGCACTCCCAGAGCGCGCTGATCTGCCGTCCGACATCAACGAAGCGTTGATTGTCGAGTTGTATTCGAAGTAACCCGGAAGAGCGTCGCCCATGGCAGTTTCATCCACCAATGTTTTGCGTCCGCGCGGCATCAGCGCGGAAAAGCTCGGCACCAACCGAGCCAGGGTCGTTGTCGAGCCTTTGGCCCGTGGTTTCGGCCATACCCTCGGCAACGCGCTGCGTCGCGTCCTGCTGTCGTCGATTCCTGGCGCCGCCATCACCGAAGTCGAGATCGATGGCGTGCTGCATGAATACACCACCCTTGAAGGCCTGCAGGAGGACGTGATCGAAGTCCTGCTCAACCTCAAGGACATCGCCATCCGCATGCACAACGTCGATGAGACGACGGTGACCCTTTCCAAGAAGGGTGCCGGAATCGTGCGCGCGAGCGACATCACGGTCGATCACAACGTCGAGATCGTCAATCCCGAGCACGTGATCTGCCATCTCACCAAGGATGCCAGCCTCAACATGCGTCTGCGCATCGCGCGCGGGATCGGCTACGAGGCTGCCTCCACACGTCGTCGCCCCGATGATGAAGCGCGCCCGATCGGTCGCCTGCATCTGGATGCGTCGTTCTGCCCGGTGCGTCGTGTCGCTTTCGAAGTCGACAACGCGCGCGTTGAACAGCGCACCGACCTCGACAAGCTGGTCCTCGATATCGAGACCAACGGCACCGTCGATGCGGAAGAAGCAGTGCGCAAGGCTGCCGATATCCTCGCCGACCAGCTGTCGGTGTTCGGCGATTTCACCCGTCGCGAGACCAGCGGTGTCAAGCCCTCCGGCGCCGGCATGGATCCGGTGTTGCTGCGTCCGATCGACGACCTCGAGCTGACCGTACGTTCCGCCAACTGCCTGAAGGCCGAGAGTATCTATTACATCGGTGATCTTGTGCAGAAGACGGAAGTCGAGCTGCTCAAGACCCCCAACCTCGGCAAGAAGTCGCTGACCGAGATCAAGGAGGTCCTCGCGCAGCGCGGTCTTTCGCTCGGCATGAAGCTCGAGAGCTGGCCGCCGGCGGGTCTCAACCACGGCATGCAGACGGGCTAAGGCCCGCGCACGACAACCAAGGAATCCGCGTCATGCGCCATCTGAAATCCGGCCGCAAACTCAATCGCAACAGCAGCCACCGTTCGGCCATGTTCCGCAACATGGCCAACTCGCTGTTCCAGCACGAGATCATCAAGACCACCTTGCCCAAGGCCAAGGAGCTGCGGCGCGTTGCCGAGCCCCTGATCACTCTGGCCAAGATCGACGGCGTGGCCAATCGGCGATTGGCTTTCAATCGCCTGCGCGACAAGTCGGCGGTGGGCAAGCTGTTCACCGAGATCGGTCCGCGCTATCGCACCCGTCCGGGCGGTTATCTGCGGATCCTGAAGTGCGGATTCCGCGCTGGCGACGCAGCGCCGATGGCGTATGTGGAACTGGTCGACCGTCCTGCCGCGATTGCGGAGCCGGCGGAAGCCTGAGTCGATACGCCCGCGCCTTGACAGGTTGACACTCCAAGCCCCGGTTAGCCGGGGCTTCGTCGTTTCTGGATGGGACGCATCGTGTACGGCATCGACAGCAGCGCGACCCGGTTCGCGTCGCACGGCGCGCGGCGCGTGCCTCGTTCAGGCTACGATTCGCTCCATGCAGCGTCGCCGCAAAGCCCCAACGCATCCGCCGCCAACGAAACCGCGTCGCAATGCGCTCGCCTTGCGCGTGCTTCAAGACCAGGAAGAAGAGCGCCGTCGTATCGCCCGGATGCTGCATGATGACCTCGGCCAGACCCTCACCGCTGCGGTCCTCGAGCTCGAATATGCCAAGTCGGCGCCCGATGGCGCGGAGGTCATCGACGCGACTTTGGCGGAGCTGCGACGGCTGCTCGGTGCAGCACGCGACCTCAGCCTCCTCCTGCGCCCGGCGCTGATCGATGAGGAGGGCCTGGCGGCGGCACTCGGCGCGCTGGCTTCGCGGCTCTCCGGCGTGCGAGGCGTGCAGATCGATCTGAGTTGCCGCCTGCGTCATGCGATTCCGGCAGATATCGGGCTGATCGCGTTCCGGATCGTGCAGGACGCTGTGGCTGCGTTGTGCGCTCCCGCTGCTCGCATCACGATCGCGCTACGAGCGACACCCGCAGCGCTGGAGTTGCGCATCGGCGCCAGCAGCCGGCCGCTGGATGCCGATCACGGAGGATCGATCTCGATGCATGATCGCGCGGTCATGATCGGCGGCACCTTGCAGCTTCGGCTGCTGCGCGGTGGTGGCAGTCGTGTCCAGGTCAGTCTGCCGCTGCCTGCACCGCCGGCAGAGCGCGCGTGAAGCGTTCGACGCGCGTGCGTGAAGCACCGCGACGCCTGCGATGGACCGCCGACTGACCCTGTAGGGTTCGCCCCGACGTCTTCCGCACCCCGTGGGCGGGAGCCGACGTGCACCGGTCACAGCCTCTTCTCGACCGCGCCGCGTCGAGAAGATCGCCATGAGCCATCGCTACCCGCTGCATCTAGTTTTCCGTCTCGCGCTCGTAGCGTCAGGCCTGCCGTTACTCGGTGGCTGCGCGACCGCCCAGGTGAACGCGATCTTTGGCGAAGAACTGCCCGCATGGACGGCAGACGTGAGATCGAGCAAGGACCGCTGCACCGAAGCCGCTGCAGAGGCGCAGACGCGCGCGCTGGCCATGGGTATCGCGCCCGAACGCATGCAGTGGCTGTATGGCCGCAAACCCTTTGCCGAGGCCGGGCACGTAAGCCTGGTCATCGACGGCTGGATCGTGGTCGACAACGGCGGCCTCGGCCGCAACGTCTGGGGCGACCGCATTTGTGTTGGCGACGTGTGCAGCCTTGTAGAGGCGCAGCGCGGCTACGACGAAAGTTTCCTGGAATCGGCCTCTTTGGCCCTGCGCGCAGAATTCGCGCACGGCGAGTGGGTTGGCCGGATTGCGATGAACGAGGAGGGCGGTGCGGGAAAATAGGGCTCTTCCCGTTCTTTTCTTCGCGTTGCTCCTGATCGACGGGCAACGCGGTCGCGAGCAACTGTCGATTCACCGCCGCTTCGCAGTGGCACGCTTCATGCTTGATTTACCACGGCCGGTCCTGCTCTCCTCCCCCTCCCCCCGGGGACCGGCCTTCCCCCCACCGGGGATCGGCGTGCCCGATCCCCGGTTTTTTTTGTCTACTGCGTTCAACACGTGAACACGTGTGGCATTCTGGTTGCCGGCGATCCAGGCCGCGCGCTCCACGGGGACAATACGAAGGCGAGCCGGCACGCCGTCGGCGACTTCACAGGCGCCGGCGGAGTCCCCGCGAGCGCAGGCGCAAGGGGACATCCGTAGATGCAGTGGTTCGCCGTCATGACCAAGCCGCGGTCGGAAGCACTCGGGCTGGCGCACCTGCAGCGGCAGGGCTTCGACTGTCGCTTGCCGCGCGTACGCCGCGAGCGGCGCACGCGCGATGGCGTGCGCGAGTCGCTCGACCCGCTGTTCCCGCGCTATCTGTTCCTGCATGCCGATCCCGCGCGCGACGAAATGGCGCGGATACGTTCAACGCGCGGGATCTGCGGTCTGGTGCGTTTCGGCACCGAACTGGCGCGGATTCCCGACCGCGTGATCGACGCAATCGCCGCCCGCAGCGATGCCGCAGGGCTGTTCGTGCTTGAGCCACCGGTGATGCGCGCGGGCGACTGCGTCCACATCACCGGTGGCGCGCTGGCGGGATTGCACGCGATCTTCCAGGCCCGCACGGCGGCCGAGCGGGTGATGCTGCTGGTCGAATTGCTCGGCGCGCCGTGCAGCGTGACGGTTCCGGTGCGCCACCTCGCGGCACGGTTCTGACTCGCCTCGCCCGCGCCGTTCGCGGTCGAATCTTGCTGTACCCGGTCGCAAGTCCAGCGGCCGGATCAATCGCCAGCTGCCGGGCCCTGCGGATCGCCCATCCGGATCGCAGGGCGGTAGCGTGCCCGGAACCAGCTTGAACGAAGAACTCCG